>Ga0099364_10001659_pt1 | contig 36363 bp, 25 predicted proteins | sample TergutTh196P3_FD_73070 | JGI IMG/M metagenome (GOLD analysis project Ga0099364, IMG submission 73070) | Microcerotermes parvus P3 segment gut microbial communities from Pointe-Noire, Republic of the Congo - Th196 P3 | ecosystem: Host-associated > Arthropoda: Insects > Digestive system > Gut ... | reverse complement strand
TTCTAAAAACTACAAAATCAAGGCTTGCGACAGAGGAAAAAGCGGAGTTTACTTTATGTAAATGAGCATTTTGACGACGGAGCGTAACGACGAGTTTGGAGGTTTTTAGGAGTTCCCAAATAAGTAAAACTTTTGTAACTATAAGTTATTCCCAAAAATTAAAAAAATGATGCACGGGTCCATGACCTTTGCCAATCTTGTATTTCGCACCATGAACGATAGCATTATTGATATATTCTTTGGCTTTTTTGGCGGCGTCGTTTAGACCGATTCCGTGAGCAAGAAATGAGGCAACGGCAGATGAAAATGTGCAACCTGTGCCGTGTGTGTTTGTTGTTTCAATTCGCTGCGAAGGTAGTTCGATTGTTTCGTCTGTTTCAGCATTGTAAAAAATGTCGATAAGGTTTTTTTCTTTAAGATGACCCGCTTTTAATAGAACAGACACACTACCACATTGAGAAAGTTCTTTTGCAACTCCGTACAAATCTTTGTTTTCGGTAATTTTTTTACCAGATAGAATTTCTGCTTCGGGAATATTTGGTGTAATAATTCTAACAAAAGGAATTAGTTCATTTTTAAGTGTTTCGATGGCATCGTCTAAAAGGAGTTTATCGCCCGATGTTGCAACCATAACAGGGTCAAGCACAATATTTTTTATATTAAACTTTTTGAGCGTATCTTTTACTGTAATAATTAGTTCAGACGAGTGCAACATTCCAATTTTCACTGCGTCTGCACCGATGTCGTCAAGTACAGAAATTATTTGACCTCGCACAAAAGAAACAGGAATTGGGTGAACGCCTGTAACACCCACAGTGTTTTCGTCAACAACAGCCGTAATTGCCGACATACCGAAACACCCGCATGCTGCCATAGTTTTTAAATCGGCTTGAATACCCGCACCCCCGCTCGGATCACTACCCGCTATTGTAAGAACACGTTTATATGTACGCTCATTTTCATTATATTTCATGATTTTTTATTTTGTAGTTTAATAAATTCTTTTGCCGCTTCGCTAGGGTTGTCGGCAGACATTATTGCAGACACTACCGATATTCCATTAACGCCTGTTTCAATCACTTCTTTTGCATTTGAAATATTGATTCCTCCTATTGCAATAGTTTTGTGTTTAGTTATTTTCATTGCTTCTTTTGTTCCTTCAATTCCAAATTCTGTAATTGTATCTGTTTTTGTTGGCGTTGAAAAGATGGGCGAAATAGCGATATAGTCAACGTCAAAATTGTTGCTTTCATAAATATCTTTTATGCTTTCTACTGATATACCTATAATTTTGTTGGGTCCTAACAATCTTCGTGCAATATTATAAGGCATATCATTTTGACCAATATGCAAACCGTCTGCATCAACTGCTAACGCAATGTCAATTCTATCGTTAATTATTAGCGGAACTCTGTATGGTTGCAATATTTTTTTTAAATTTTGTGCCAATGTTACAAATTCACGTGTAGATGCTTCTTTTTCTCGCAATTGCACTATTGAAACGCCTCCTTTAACAGATTGTTCTACAATCCATTCCAAATTGCGACCTTTGGACAATGAGCGGTCGGTAACGAGATATAAACTTAGGTTCATATCAGTTTATGAAAATTAAATATTGTGTCAAGGAAATTGATTTGCAAACTGCCAGGACCGTCCGATTTTTTTGCTGCTATTTCGCCAGCAAATCCCATAATAGTCATTGCGTTTGTTGCTGCTTCGAGCAAATTTTTGTTTACTGCTGCAAAAGCACCCGTAATTGCCGATGCAGTGCACCCTAACCCCGTTACTTTTGGCATCATTGGTGAGCCAAATTTAACTGTATTAACATTTTTTCCGTCTGTAATAAAATCCTCTTGTCCGCTTATTGATATAACAGCACCTGTTTTTTGCGCTAAATCTTTACCCATTTCAAGGGCTGATTCAGAGTTTGCAGTGCTATCTACTCCTTTTGTTGCAATGTTTGATTTAGCAAGGCTCATTATTTCAGAACCGTTTCCTCTAATTATGTCTGGTTTGCATTCATTGATGATAATTGTCGCTGTTTGCGACCGATATGAGGTTGCACCTGCTCCTACGGGGTCAAAAATTACAGGTATTCCTCTTTCTTTTGCCTTTTTTCCTGCTTTCAGCATTGCTTCTACCCAATGTTTGCTAAGTGTTCCCATATTTATCACTAATGCCGATGCAATGGCAACCATTTCTTCTACTTCTTCGGGTGCGTGAGCCATAACGGGAGATGCACCAAGCGCAAGTAATCCGTTTGCGGTGTTGTTCATTACAACATAATTTGTTATGTTGTGCACTAAAGGTGATTTTTCACGAATTAATTTCAAATCATTTAGCAATGGTCTTAATTCTTTAATAGAAATTATTTTACATGTCATAAACAGAAATATTAAAAAGTATTATACAAAAAAAACCGTTTCAAATTTTGAAACGGTTAAAACAAAACTATGAAATCATTTACTTACCGTTTCCCTACGCTGTTATTATACATATCAGGTTCCGGGGTATTTTCTCAGCCAATAATAGCACCCCCAACGATGGCGCAAAGATAAATGCTTTTTTTTAAATAAAAAAATTTTTGTGCAAAAAATTAAATTTTTTTATTTAAAAGTATATCTTATCCCCAATAAATGTCTTATGTTTACTCCAATATATGTATGTTTATAAATTGTAGAGTTTATTTCCATAACCAAAGACAATCGTTTTAAATTTTCAAATGGAAAAACATCTACTTGAAGTGGAATTATGCACTTTGAATTTTTTATAGAAGATTCAAAATTAACACCTAATCCAGCCGACACTTGATGATATTCTCTTTTTCTAAAATTATACATTCCCGACACATCAATAGAAATATCACTCTTGCTGTTATTAAGCAGAGATTTCAATTCAGCACTTATTCTTTTGTCCTTATTTGTGTTTATACCAAAAGCATAAACATAATAAGAAGTTACACTTATTTGAGTGTACGTTTTAATACTTCCCAATGATAAGATACATATACACAGTATTTTAAACAGGATTAAATTTCTTTTCATTTTTTTAATTTATTTAGGTAAAAATTTTTTATTTTGCAAAGATACATTTTAAGAGTTACAATTGTATAAATTTTCAAAAATTTTAATAAAAATTTTCGTAGAAAACAAAAAAATTACTAAATTAAGGAATATAAAAAAAATAACTTCTTCAATAAAAACGACTATTGTGCGATGCCATCGACACGATCGTATTTGAAACACAATGAGAAAAATATTTGCTGACTATTCAGAAAATTTCCTAAAAAGTTGTATCTTTGCACTGATTTTAAATAGAGAATAAAAATATAAAGAAAATTCGTGCGGAAGACTGGGCTAAGGAAAATAAAAACCATTTAAAAAGCTATTTAATAATATGACAATTTTACAAAAGAATTGGAGTTCAATTTTAGGAAATCTTTTTACAAATGTAAAATCTGAATTAACTGTATCAAGTCCTTTTATTACAGATAACGGGGTTAATTTTCTTGTAAAATCAGTTACTAAAGATTTTAAAGAAAAGGGATTTTTAAGAATCATTACGAACTTGTCACCAGGTAATATAAAACAAAAATCAACTAATCCTTTTAGTTTCAATAAAATTTATGAAACAATTAATTTAGTGCAAATTTTTCATTTACCTAACTTGCATGCAAAAGTTTATGTGCGAGATAATAAAGAAGCAATAATTACATCAGGCAATTTAACAGACGGTGGACTTTATAAAAATTTTGAATACGGAATTAGTATTGTTGATGGAAATATTGTTAAAGAAGTCCGAAATGATTTAACCGATTATGGTAATCTTGGAACTTTGCTTGACAGAAATTCTATACAATCATTGTGCAATCAATTTGCTTATATTTACGAAAAAAACAATTTAATAAACGATAGCGATGTTATTGCAATAGAAAATAGTTTACTTCAAATAAAATTAAGTAATGCAGAAAAAGAAACTAAATCTGAACCAATAAATTCAATTTTTTCAAAGACAGTTGAATATTTGCTCAATAAAAATGGACCTTTGAAGGTAACTGAAATACATAAATTTATTCAATCTATTCACCCCGATTTATGTATAGAAGATAATAGAGTATGCAATGGTATAAGTTATGGCTCACTTTGGAAACATCAAGTAAGGTCAGCATTAGTTACATTAAACCGTAAAAATATAGTAGAACATGTTAGTGGCAGAAATGGTGTTTGGCAAATAATAAAGTAAAAAATGTGAAAAATAATAATCAGAAAGTGTACTACGCTGAAGATAGATTATATCTTAAAACAAGATATGATGGAAAATATTTATTAATAGACAAGAGGGAAAATATTTATGAATGTTCCGATACAATAGAAGGCATCATTCAACACATTGATGATTTCGTAAAGGAAGGAAAATATTATATAAAATGAATCTAACTATAATAAATGGTTATGTGGAAATTCTTTCCAAAGAATATTCTTGCCGACAGCGAAAAGTGCGAAAATGGAAGTTTGACGCCCGCAAGAACACGAAAAATGTAGAATAGTAATTTGAACGACAAAATGTTCATATTTTATCTATATTTTATACGCATTTGGTACGTAATTTAAGTTCTCCTACGAAAAATGTTAAAAATCAATATTTATCAACAATTATCTCTATTTCGTGAAATATTTCTTCTACTGAACCAGTTTTTGAGATACATCTGTATGTTCCTTCTTGTTTATAAAATTCCATGACGGGTGATGTAATTTCTTCGTACACTTTTAGTCTATTTTCTATTGTTTCGGGTGTGTCGTCGGCTCTGCCAGAAGTTTGACTACGTTTCGACAATCTCTTTATTAGTTCTTCGCGGCAAACTTCAAGATAAAGCATTAGGTCTATTGTTTCGCCTCTTTTGGTAAGCATTTCTTTAAGGGCTTTTGCTTGTTGGACTGTTCGTGGGAAACCGTCAAAAATCACTCCTTTTGTTTGATTTTTAATTTCAGAAATTTTATTTTCAATCATTCCTATAATTATTTCGTCGGGAACGAGTAGTCCTTTGTTGATATACTGTTTTGCATTATCACCTAATTTAGTACCCGTTTCAATTTCGTTGCGTAAAATGTCACCTGTAGAAATATGTGTCAAAGCATATTTTTCTATTAATTTTTCACTTTGAGTTCCTTTTCCCGAACCCGGGGGTCCAAAAATAACAATGTTTAGCATAATATTTAGTTTAAATTATTTTGTAAATATCGGGTAGGTTACGACCATAACCGTCATAGTCAAGACCGTATCCTACAATAAAATCGTTTGGAATTTCAATTCCAATGTAATCTAATTTTATTTCCTTTTTCAAAGCAGCCGGTTTAAACAGTAGTGTTGCAACAAATATCTCTTTTACTCCTAAGTTTTTCAGTTGGTCTATGCAATTACTTACTGTAATTCCTGAATCTACAATATCTTCTAATAATAACACACTTCTGTTGGTAAGGTTTTCGTTGAATCCGAGCAGTTCTTTAACTTTTCCTGTGCTTCCTGTTCCTTCGTAAGAGGCTAATTTTACGAAACTTATTTGGCATGGAAACTCTATCATTTTCATTAAATCTGCTGAAAACATAAATGAGCCGTTTAGAATGCATACCATTAGAGGATTTTTATCTTTCAAATCCTCATTTATTTTCACTGCCATTTTTGCGATGGCATTCTGAATTTCTTTTGATTTTATCGAAATTTCAAATTCTTTGTCTAAAAGTTTAATACGTTTCATAATTAATTCCCTATTTCTGATAAAAATTTAATTCTAACCATTCGAATATCTTCTTCGGTATATTCGTCTTCGCCGAGTTCTCTAACTGCTGCTTCAATGTCATCTGTTTCGGCTTCGTCTTTGAAGTATTGAAAAATTTCCTCAATATGCTCTTGGTCAATAAATTGATTAATATGATAATCAATATTAACTCTTGTTCCGCTATAAACAATTGATTCCAATTCTTTTAGAAGTTCTTCCATATCAATTCCTTTTCCTTCTGCAATAATGTCAAGCGGAACCTGTCTGTCTATGCTTTGTATTATTGAAATTTTTTGTTTCGACCTGTTAGCGACTGATTTCACTACTAAGTCAACAGGTCGGTCAATTTCATTTTGTTCTACGTGTCGTTTAATAAGTTCAACAAATTCTTTTCCAAATCGTTTTGCTTTTCCAACTCCTACGCCTGGCATATTTTGGAGTTCTTCTAATTCGATAGGATAATAAGTGGACATTGCTTCCAATGATGGGTCTTGAAAAATCACAAATGGCGGCAGGTTCATTTTTTTCGACAGTTGCTTTCTGAGGTCTTTTAGCATAGCAAATAGTTCGGGGTCCATTGCTGCTGTACCACCTGAAACGCTGTCGTTTTCCATTTCGTCGTAGTCGTGGTTATTTGTGAGCATTATACTATATGGGTTTTCCAAAAATTCGTGACCTTTTTCGGTCATTTTTAGAAGTCCATAGTTTTCAATGTCTTTAACAAGGAATCCCAAAATCATTGCATGTCGGATAACACCGTTCCAAAATTTTTCATCTTTTTCGTCTCCGTAGCCAAATATTTCTAGGGATTCGTGCTCGTATGACTTAATGGCACTTGTTTCGTTACCAACAATTACGTCAACAATATAATCGGCTTTAAATTTTTCTTTAAGTTCGAGAATCACTTCCAACACCATTTCCATATATTCTTGACCTTCAAATTGTTCTTTTGGGTTAAGGCAGTTGTCACAACTTCCACAACTTTCTTCTTTGTATTCTTCACCGAAATAGAGCAGCAGTGTTTTTCTTCTGCAAAGAGAGCCTTCTGCATAAGCGACAGTTTCGAGCAAGAGTTGTCGTCCAATTTCTTGTTCGGCGATTGGCTTTCCGTGCATAAATTTTTCAAGTTTCTGTATGTCCTTATATTGGTAAAATGTAATGCATCTTCCTTCTCCGCCGTCTCTTCCTGCTCTACCTGTTTCTTGATAATAACCTTCAAGACTTTTAGGAATATCGTAGTGAATCACCATTCTAACGTCCGGTTTGTCAATTCCCATACCAAAAGCAATTGTAGCGACCATCACGTCTGCATCTTCGAGCAAAAATTTATCCTGATTTGTTGAGCGTGTTACAGCATCCATTCCCGCATGATATGGCAGTGCTTTAATTCCGTTTACAACGAGTGTTTCTGCTAATTCTTCTACTTTTTTACGACTGAGGCAATAAATTATCGCCGATTTACCTGCATTTGCTCTTAACATTTTTATGATTTCTTTTGTAGCATCTATTTTTGGACGTACATCATAAAAAAGGTTTGGTCTGTTAAATGAAGATTTAAAAACATTAGCACCCAACATTCCAAGATTTTTCTGAATATCGTGCTGTACTTTCGGAGTAGCCGTAGCGGTTAGCGCAATAATTGGAGCGTTCCCTATTTCGTTTATCATAGGTTTTATTCTGCGATATTCGGGTCTGAAATCGTGCCCCCATTCTGAAATACAGTGCGCCTCGTCTACGGCATAGAATGAAATTTTAACATGTTTTAAGAATAGTATGTTGTCTTCTTTTGTAAGTGATTCGGGTGCTACATATAGCATTTTTGTTTTTCCTCCAATAACATCTTCTTTTACCAACTGTATCGCTGCTTTTGTAAGTGAAGAATTTAGGAAATGTGCAACGCCATCATCTTCACTAAAATTTCTCATTGCATCTACTTGATTTTTCATTAATGCAATAAGAGGCGATACAATAATTGCTGTTCCGGGCATAATTAATGCCGGTAACTGATAACACAGAGATTTACCTCCTCCTGTTGGCATCAAAACAAAAGTGTCGTTCTTGTCGAGAACATTTAGAATTATATCTTCTTGATTACCTTTGAATTTGTCAAACCCAAAATGTAATTTAAGATAATGATTAAGATCTATTTTTTTTCCCATAATATAAATCTGAGAACTAATATTTTTTTATTCAAATTAATTGCAAATATACAAAATTTAAACCATAATACAAAAAAAAATTTTTTTTGTTAATTATTTTGACCAACGTAAAAAGAAATATGGGGAATTGCTGTTTTTTGACGATTAATTGAAAAAAGGTACATGGTGTACGTTTCACGATTCACGGTACGGCTAAGAACACTTCGTAAGATGTGCAACGTAGATAACCCCGTGTAGGGCAACAAAAGAACGGTGCTAAAAAATAAGCAGTAACATTTTTTTGTTTTTCATTTTTTTTTGTTTTTTTACAATTAATTACAAAAAAACATTATCTTTGCGCACTAATTTGAACCCTATTTTTGCACCAACAATCAAAATTGTTTGTTTTTAAAAGGTGTATATATTTAATATTTAGGACGAAATGAAAGAACGTAGCATGATATCTTTTGATTGGGCGATGAAACGATTGCTTAGGCAAAAAGCCAACTATGAAATTTTAGAAGGATTTTTAAGCGAATTGTTACGGCGCAAAATCAAAATCAAAAATATCACCGAAAGTGAATTTAACAAAACATCAAAGAAAGACAAATCTGGCAAAGCAGATGCATTGGTTATAGCAGATGATGGCGAACTTGTAATCATCGAACTTCAATTTGACACTTTAGACGACTATTTTAAGCGAATGCATTATGGCGTGAGCAAAAGTATTTCTGAATATATGAACGCAGGAGACAAATATTCAAAAGTACGTAAAGCATATTCAATTAACATAGTATATTTTGACCTTGGCGAAGGCGATGACTATGTATTTCACGGTTTTACAAACTTTACTGGTCTGCATACACGTAATGAGTTGAAATTAAGCACCAAGCAGCAGTCTCTTTACAAAAAAAACATCCCCGGTGAACTTTATCCCGAATATTATATTATAAAGGTTGGAGGTTTTAACGATATAGCAACAGATACCCTTGACGAATGGATTTACTATTTGAAAAACAACAAAATAAGAGATAACTTCACTGCGCAGGGACTTGATAAAGCGCGAAAAATATTAGTTTTTGATAATCTTTCTGAAGAGGAAAAAATAGAATATAATGGAGATGTAAGGCAAAAGCGCATACGCGACAGCGAGATGGAAACTGCATATACAGACGGTTTAATTAAAGGGTTTGCGAAAAGTAGACCAGAACTGACAATTGATGAAATATTGAAAATAATCAAAGATAATAATTTCTATTAAAAATTTTTGTAACCAGTCGGGGGTAGCACACGAAATAATATCAAATATTACTGGACTGACAATTGATGAAATATTGAAAATAATCAATGAAAATGTTTTATTAGCAAAAGAGAGCAAAAAGCAGGTATGAAAGTCCCGTTTTAACGGGACTTTCATTCTGCTGTAAGTAGTGGCTACTTAACCATTTTATAAACTGATTTTTCTCCTGAAAAAGTTTCAATTACAACAAAATAGACTCCATTATTAAGGTTAGAGGTATTAATGAGGTTTTTATTGAGTACAACATTTTTTATTTTTTGTCCTGCTAAATTCAATATTTCAATATTCATAATATTATTCTCACAACTCACATATATCTCATTTTTAAAAGGATTTGGGTATAAATTAAATGTATTATTTTTAGTTTTATCAATTCCAACTCCGGGCATAATAATTTCTTCACAATATAAATCGGAAGTACATCCGTCTTCATAAAGTGCTTCTATACAATAATTATAAATTCCCTGTTCTACATTTTCACTTATGTATGTTGTTGAAGTTGTTTCGGTTATGAATATATTGTTACAATAAATTAAATATTTTTCGACAATAGATTCTTCGGGTACTTCCCATATTAATTTTAATAATGGAGCAATTATTTCAACCGAGAGATTTTCGATTGCAGCACAATAATCAGGATTTGTATTTACTTCGTTTATATCAATTTCATAAATAAATTCTACGGTCTTTCCGAAGCCATCTGTAACAATCATTGTGATATCAAACTCTGTAATTGTTTCAGGTGTTGAGGGTGAAATGGTAATATTATATTTTCTGTATTTATATTGCTCGTCATATAGATTACCGTAAAATTGTTCGTTCTGATTGATTATAAGATAATCTGAATTTGAAATAATAGTTCCTGTTACTCCCGAAGTAATTTGGTTTCCTGAATTTTTCAAATAAATCAATATATCAGACGTATCACCTATTGTTAAAGGTTCTTCTATTGGAATCACAATTTTCATTATTTCATAATTATAATCATAAACAATAATTTTAAATTTTTGTTCACAAAATTTGTCGTCAGAAGTTATGTTTAAGGTAAATACAATTTCCTGCCTTACTTCGGCGTTTTCAGATAATGTGATTGAAAAAGCGTTTTGAATGTCTATAATTTCCAATTCGTCTAAAGAATCAATAACAAAGTTATCATCATTAATAACAACCATTTCGTTATCAGTTGTGATGGTAACAACTACATTATCAAGTTGTTCCTGCTTTTCATTTTTCAGTAAAAATGAGAAATTGACTGTTTCTCCGGGGTTTAGAAGTCCATTATTATTTCCTTCTACGTCGTTTATAATGATAGAATCAATTTTTACTCTAATTCTTTCATTTAACGTAGTTATAGCATCAAAAGCGTTCACTCTGCCGGCGCCGTAAATATTGCTTTTAGTTTCCGACAAAGGGAGTGCTGTAGTTTGCAATATTTCACAAATTTCGGCGGGAGTAAGAGTAGGATATGCAGAAAGTAGTAACGCCATAACTCCTGCAACACAAGGCGTAGCCATAGATGTACCACTCATTGTAGTATAACCGCTCATACTATTATGTCTCAATGATTTTATATTAACGCCGGGTGCAACAACATCGGGGCGAATAAGTCCCATTTCGGGTTGATATGGATAGTCATTGAAGGTCGGTATTTCTTGCCATGTAACCGGTCCGATAGAACTAAAATATGCAATTTGGTCATTTTGATTTGTTGCACCAACGCACACAACTGCCGACAACCCACCTTCAAGTGTTTGGTCGGGATGAAGCCACGGAGGAGGGCAATTTCCTGGGGCACCAATGTTATTAGGTACGGGATAGGAGTTTGTCAAGTGTCCATCGTTACCTGCTGCAATAGCCGCAATAATACCTGCTTCAAGCGAATTGTTCATTGCGTTTCTTAACTGTATTCTGCCTGATTGGTCGCCGCCGCCCGAAAAACCTAACGACATACTGATAACATCGGCACTATTTTCAACTGCAAATTGAATTCCACTGAGTAGTCTTGATAAACTGCCCGAACCTTCTGCATTTAAAACCTTTATAGCCATAATTTTAGCATTCGGAGCCATTCCTGTTTGCGAACCGGCTGTTCCATTTCCTGCGACTGTACCTGCGCAATGAGAACCGTGTCCATTGTCGTCTCGCGGGTCATTATTATTACCTACAAAATTATATCCAAAAAATGGATAATCAGGATGTTCCCACATATTATCCCTTATATCAACGTGAATGTAATTAACACCCGTATCAATAATAGCAACTACAACTCCTTCGCCTGTATGCCCTAATTCCCATACGTCATTAGCCTGTACTTTTAGTACGTTGTTGGTAATTTCTCTTGTGGGGTCAACAGGGGTCGGAGGGTCATGCTGTGGAAGCAGATTTTGTTCCTTGTCGTAACCTATCAATAGAACATCAGGATGTTCCGAAATTGTTTCTATTGTTTCAATGGTAGCATAACAATTTATTGAGTTGGAAATCCAAAACGACATGCAAGTATTCTCTGAATCGCTATGCGTCAAGTTTTTAAGTAAGGTTAATAGGTCTTTTTGGGTTTCCTCTGAAAATTGTTTTAATTCGTTTACTACAAAATTGCGTTTTGCATTTTTATTTTTTATTGTATTAACTTTATTTCTAAGTTCAATTTGAGGATACTGCGCATTTAGTATGATATTAATCCTAAAAATTTCACTATCACTTACTTTTTCGTCCCCTTTTGCGAGGTAGAGGTCTTTTGTTTTACTAATTTCTTCTTGCAGTTCTGTGTCAATTTTGGAAAAATTTTGCGTAAATGCTCCAATTAAAATGCCAAATAAACTTAATGTAAAAATTATTATCTTTTTCATATATCTGAATATTTTGCCATAGAGACACAAAGTTACTGCTTAGTTTTGCCGTTCAGTGTTTTTGTATCTTGTTGGTATAAATTATTTATTAACAAAAATCCAACCAACCCCCGAAGAACGGAATGCCGTTCTTCGAAGGGTGGGGATTTTTTCTGCAAAATGCAGTGGCTATTTTTTAATCATTTTATAAATTAATTTGTCGCCATTTAAGTCTTCAATCGTAACAAAATAAACTCCTTGTGGTAGTTCTTCTGTTGAAATTGCTTTTCCGTCAAAAATTACAGATTTTATCTTTTGACCTGTTGCATTCGTTATAGAAACATTCTTAATCGCTTTTGTAGCGTTTATGTATATTTCATTTCTGAATGGATTCGGATATACAACTACATTTGACATAGAATTGTCGTTTATACCGCTATCAAAATCAACAATATTTGACAATCGGGCTCTCGACAACACATTATCGGTATATCTTGCTTTAACAGCATATTGATATATTCTTCCTGTTAGATTACTAACATCATCGGTATAAGTATCACCCGTAAAATTTGTAACAAGAGTTGTCCAATCGTCTTCGGGTTGACCCGGAATGAGTCTGTAAACATTGTAATCAATTAATCCTCTGATGGATGATTGTTGCGGTGGAATCCATTCAGGTGTAACCGTATCGTTGCCCTCTCCGGAAGTTAATATCATAGAAAGATCTTGCGATATGGTTGGATTTGTTGATTCTTGAGTTGAGTTATATCCGTAGGAAGTAGATTTTCCATTTGCGTAAGCATTAACTCTAATCATAAAGACACCAGCAGGCTCGTGACCATGGTCGTCTTCGCCAAAAATTGTCCATATTCCACCAAAAAGAGTAAAACCAAGTTTACTTTGCGAATTAGGACCGTTTTCGTCTAAACCTAAACCACTTGTTAAGCCATCGGTTGGGGTCCATCGGAACATTGCGTAGAATGTGCCGTCATAAGGTGCATAATCTAATTCTACATTAACCCATCTATCTGTTGTAGCATGGAAAGAAAATTCGTCGCTTCTATATACTAACTGCCTGTCAACATTGTATATATCCATTGTTACCTTTCTTTCAGGAGTTCCTGTAGGCCATGCTGCCAAATATATATCAACGCTTATTATATCTCCTGCTTCACCAACAACAAACATATTACCCATTGCGCCTTCATATCCGGGATTATATCCCCATCCACCACTTTCCTCTGTTCCATCATCCAAAATATATGTTTTACCATCACCTTCCATAGCCCACGTAACAACTACGTTTTCATCTTCTTCAAAATATTGTGCATAAACTATTGCGGGTGGATAAGGCACTTCGTAAAGTAATACCGTTTTGCTACCTTGTTCTGTAATATCAATATTTTGCTCTTCGTGCGTTTGGAAACCGCTTAATTTTACATTCATATCATATATTCCTCTCCAAACATTAATAGTTGTAACTCCTGCAGCATTTGCTACGCCGCTGAAAATATTATCACCATTAACGTTTGTTAGAGTAACAGCAGCACCTTCTGCTGAAGCACCTGTATTGGTTGTTATAGTAACGGTGTAGTCGGTAAACATATCAATATTTACAATGTTTGACAATCGTGGCTGTGAAGTAGCACCACCCGTATATCTTGCCCTTACTGCATAACGATATTGTCCCCAAGGCAGAGAATTAAGTTCATAATCATTATAGTAAAGTTCTGTGGTTGTAGTAATTTCTTCCCATTGTGTTTCGGGTTGTCCATCTTTTAACCTGTGAACTATATAATCGATAAATGCTCTATCTTTTTCAATTTGCGGAAATGTAGGAGTACATTCGGGCGCAACACTTGTCATATCGGTTGTATAAATGCTATTTGCAATCAAATCAATATCAAATGGTAATGGTTCTGCTTCTTTTGTGTTTTCACCGTATGTAACCTTTTTACCACTTGAAGTTAGCGCATTAACTCTAATCATAAATACGCCGTCATCACCAAAAATATCTGCAACATTTATAAAAAATCCATCATAAGCGAAGAATGAAAGTCTTTTTTGTGAATTTGGACCATTTGTATCAAATCCAATAAAAGAGCCCATTCCCCCATAAAAATTCATCATAACATAAAAGTTTCCATCATAATGAACATCAGGCAACTCAACATTCACCCAAACTTCTTGTTTTTCAAAAGAAAAAGGAAGGCTTTGACCTATTAATACTTGCTGTTCGTTATAAATATCCATCGTAACCATAGCGCCAAATCCGAGTGGAAATAATGCATAAGCATCAACGCTCACTATTACTCCTTCTTCGCCTACCATATATAGGTTTCCAGCCGAATCACCTGGAAGCATTCCGCTTTCAGCAGTGCCGTCGTCTAAAATGTATGTTGTTGGAATTGGAGTTCCTGCTGCGCCCCATTCAACAAGAACATACTCGTCATCAATAATTTCGGCTGTAAGATAACCTCCGGGCATATATAGTATTTCGTTTAGCATAAAGTCGAACACAAGATTAGCGCCATTTATCGTAATTTCGTCGGTATAAATGTAATAGCCTTCTTTTTGCGCTGTTATTGTATATGTAAAGCCATCATACACTTCCGTAATAAGGTAATCTCCGTTTGCCGCAGAAGTAACCGTATAATTATCATATCCTGAAAGTGTAATAACAACATTATCAAGTCCACTTGGTTGGTCGTTGCCTGTTACTTTTCCGCTAACTTGATATTTTGGAATAGGCGTTAAAACAAAATCAACAACTGAATTTTGAGCATCCTGTACGGTAATTTCGGCGCTTTCTTCTTCAAAATAGCCATGTAAAAATGCATTAAATTTATAATTGCCAGGGAGTAACAAATCAAAACTATATTCACCATCTTCGTTGGTAAATTGTTTAATATTTTTGCCAACAATCTGAATTTTAACATTTTCGAGCGGATTTGAACTAATATCAGTAACGAGTCCTGATACTGAACCACCATCAAAATTCATTTTAAACACTGTGTTAGGATGGGTTGGTGATGGTGTACCGGGTTGGGTCCAGTTAAAGACATTATCATCAGATTCAAAAAATCTAGACCTTAGGGGAAAATCAGGAGTATTAGTTAAATAAAAATTGTTTTCTTCTTGATAAAATATATTATCCCAAGATCTTTCAACCATTATAACAAGATTTTGTCCATAATAAACAAAAGGTTCATCTAATTGAATAACAATATCGTTTTCACCTGAGGGGAATATTGTGGTTCCACTATATACTAATTCAAATTCAGTTTCGGGTAACCAAGTATCAAGTTCGTTTACACTTGTATTAGCCATCCATACTTTTATTGGTTTGCCCGCCGAAATGTTTGATTGGAAATCATTGAAATATTGTATTTCAGTAATAACCCCTGCTTGACTGAGCAAATCGTGCTCATAATAGATGGTTTGAACTACACTTGTTCTATACCAAAAATTGAACGGCATAGTATAATGAAGTATATTTCCGTTACCAACTGTTCCTACTAAAATATCGGCGTCGGGCTGTACTATAATATCAAGTGCGGGTGTGGCGTTGTTTGCCAATACACCGTCACCTGCAAGTTCAACTACTGCACGTATTGTAAAGTTTCCTGCTGTTGTTGGGTTCCATGGAAGTTCAATAAGAGCGATTTCTCTTGGTGCAAGTGTTGGACCTGTGTTAGTAGATAAAACGTTATTACTTTGGTCAAGTAGAGTAACCGTGTAGCCTGACATATTTGATATTCCTTCATTTGTGATGGATGCAACATATTTAAAATCTTTTCCAACCATTGGAGTAAGGTTGCCATAAAGCATTTCGGCAGCAGCGTCAATATCAGAATGTTCGGCAAAATAGAAGTCATCAACAAACAAAAGAAACATCATTGGGTCGCTAAAACAGTGAAAACCAATATAATAATCACCTGCATCATATCCTGATAACATTATTTCATATTCAATATATTCTTCATTAGTTATGTTATCGTCCACCCAAATGGCATCTCCTATAACTGATTCGGGCGTTATTCCTGTTGCAATAAAAACTTCCATTTTTTCGGGGTAAGATTTGTGATATGCACTTGTCCAAAACCTGATTTTATAAGTTTTACTCGATTCAAAATTTAATGGAGGGCTAAATAACCACGCATCAGCAGCGGAGTAACCAATGAAATCATAAATATACGTTGCACTGCGGACACCTGAATGTGGATACTGAATAAAATTATTCCATTCGCCGGGTTGCACGGTGTCACTGCCATCCAATCCAGACCAAATTTGCCATGATTCATTATCTTCAAATCCCATTCTGTATGGTGCGTTAATAGTTTCGCCGAATACCAATGGGTTTGATAAAGTTTCGCCACCTGTTCCTGCAGAGTTAACAGAGGTTATTTTATATATGTAATAGTTAATTGTTTCAACTGTATTATCGGTAAAAGTTGTGGCAGTAAGTCCTGTTGCTATAACAATATTTTCGGGCAATCTTGTAACTGTATAAGTTAAAGAAGAAACCTCAAACCAACCGCCATGTAAACCTGTTGTTGGTGCAGTCCACGTAATAATACCGTTATTATCTTGACTTGTAAGAACCACATTTGTTGGTGCACCCGGCACGTCTATACCAAGATAAATATTAATTTTTGTGGGTGCTCCTTCACCTGCACTGTTTTCAGGTATAATTGCATAATTGTACATGTTTGAAACCGGCACAGTAACCGAATATGTTCCGTTTCCACCAACTGTAGGATTCGCTATTGAATGTATCAGTTCATTATCCTGATATATGTTTATAGCGGTTAAATCGGTGAGCGGATCACCCGAAACTGTAGTTGTAGGGTTAGTCCAATTTAATACAGCATTAAGAGCACCATTTGCGCCGGGAGTTACAGTAAAATTGGTAACCGCCGCAGGCGAATCTAATGGATAAGGAATACCCACAACATTAAAGTTTGTTACTTCTACACCTGTATTTCCTGCAACAAGAGTAACCTCGCCTGTTTGAGTATTAACTTCCCAAAATTGGAATGTTGGCGAGGCACCGATTGATTCGTTCCAATAAAGTTTACCTGTATTTAAGTCAAATCCCATACTTTGTGCATAATTAATGTCTGTTCTACCCGTTGAGCCAATAAAGGTAACGTTACCATTGTTTTTATCCAAAGTATATAAACTTGCATCACCAAAACTAATAGAATAGAATGTTCCTTCTGCGTCAATGGCAAGCATAGCAAGATATTCGTTTGAATTAATAGGGGCAACAAAATTTAATAACCCCGTATTCAAATTTACAGTATAAATTGCTCCATCGCAGAGAGCGTACATCTGTTCAGTGGAATAATCATAACATACTGCCGAAACAATCATATGCAAGTGCAAATCAAAAACAGAGATAATTTCACCCGTTTCAGCATTGATTTTGTAAAACGAGCCGTCTTCGTCGTAAGCGTAAAGGATACCTTCGTACAAACCGCCTCCATACAAAGCAGGTAAAGAAGTAGAAATTGTTGAATATCCCATAAAATCGTCTACATCCAAACTTATATACCATAAACCTGGATAACCAACGTAAGCATACGCCGTACTACCTCTACTACCTTTGCCAACATAATTTTGAATAGTTTGAAGTTGGCTTATTTGTTCCATACTCGGAACTGAACTATAACCGTAGTCGCTTCTGCGTTTACAGGTTAGTTCTTGTGAGTTACTTTCTAATAACTCTCTTATTTCACTATTTTTATACTTCCCATCGAATACCTCTATTCGGGAAGTTTGGGCAGTCAATAATCCAGCGAAAACAACTGCCGCAACAATAAATATACATGCTTTTTTCATTTTATTTAATAGCATTAATTTATTTTGAGTTCTTGCTCTTTTGACTTCGCAAGTGTCTTGTCTTGTTTGTTTTACCGGTTTCTCAACTCCGGTGATGTCCTAAAAAATTAGAATACGCACAAAAAATTAGCGTGGACAAACTCCTTTTATCTTATTTGTTTTTCAATAAAAGGCTAAAGGCTTCTTTCTGTACTATTGTACTTTCCTAAAATGTGCGTATTAATAATTACTACGTACGTATTTGTCATAGGCGTTATTAAATTAGTTAAACATTAAACATTCATTTATTATTTTGACCATGTAAAATATTTTTACAAAAATATAAATTTCAATTAAAAAACGATGCAAAATTATATAGAAAAATATTATAAACCTAATAAATATGGTAAACAAAGTATCTACATAAAATATTTATATATTATTGTGTATGTGATATTTATGATTTTTGCAAATAATTTTTTTATTTATTTTATAATAAAATTCCTTATTTTTTGGGTCCCACTTTAAACTCTTTCCATTTTCCGATATTTCAATGTACTTTTTTGACAAATAAAAAAGCGTGGAATTTTCATTATCTGACAATCAAGTTTCCACGCCCACACTTTCTAACTAGCCATTCCACGCTACTATTTAGTAACGTCTATAACTTGTCCTTGAAAGTGTAACCTGAAAAAGACGGGTTACATGTGGTAATAGATGATCAAGAACTATAGCACTCGCTATTTATCTATCTAACACTGTGCTCGTTAGCACTAAAAAAATATTTTTATCAGTAAAATTTACTGAGTTAATGTTTTTAATTTATTTAATAAACTTGCTCAACGCTCAATTTTATTGTTCTTCCTAACCCTTGTGTAAAAATTCTAAAAAGAGTTGAAAGTCTTATATCGTTAACATTGTTTTCAATGCGTGAAATATATTTAGGTGTTGTTCGGCATCTTTGCGCTAATTCAACTTGTGTCAGTCCCTCTTTTTTTCTAAGTTCCTGAATCATAACTCCAAGTTTGAACGCCTCAAATCCCTGTTCATATTCTTCTCGTATTTCTGTTCCTCTTTTTCCGTATTGTTTGTCTAAGTGATAGGCAAAGGAAGTTATATTTTTATTACTCTTTTTCATCGAAATATTATTTTTTGATTTTGTAGTTTTTGAAGTTCCCTTTACTTGAATTCTTCTTTTTCGTATATTTCTTTTATCTTCTCTTTAAGTTGTGGCAAATGATTTTTAACAACTCCCCAAACATATCTGTCTTCAGTCTTATAGTATCCATGCACCAAAATATGTCTCATTGCAATAATTTTTTTCCATTCAACTTCGGGGTGCTGTTCTTTTAATTCATTAGTCAATTTATAACTTGCTTCTCCGATAATCTCAACACATTTCACAACAGCAAACAAGCGCATATTATTTGCTTTGTATTCTTCAAAACTAACATTTTCAGTAAATTCGAAAGCTTTTTCAATAGCTTCAAGTATATGTTCTAATCTGCCTTTATCCCTAATTTTTTCTCTCATATACCAAAATTTTATCTTGTTCAACATATTTTTGTGCAAATTGTCTAAGTTGTCCTTCTTCCACTAGATCAACTTTTTTGTGAAGGCAATCTTCAAGGTCAATCATAATTCCTGCATAATCAAGTAATGAAAAATCTTCTTTATGGTCAAAACGCACTAATATATCCACGTCGCTTTTGCGTGTTTCTTCTCCACGAGCATACGATCCGAATACCCATGCTTTCTCTACCGGATATGCAGGAAAAAATGTCTGTAGTTTATTTACAATTGACTGTTTCACTTATATTTATGTATCTATTTAACAAAATGTTCATCAGCAACTTTTGTTGCCAAATGAAAGTGCAAAATTAGATGAAATATTTGAGAATTCCAAGCGAGTACAATGAAAAAATATTTTTTTTTCAGAGGAAAGATACGAAAATTATTTACAAACGAAAAAAAATGTTTTTTTGGAAAAATTGCCACGAATTACTGCTTCTAAGGTTGTTTTGTAAAAAAAATAAGGTGAAAATAAGGTTTTTCACGAACTCATTACTTGATTCTCAAATCTGATTACTCACTACTAAATTCTTTGTGTTCTTTGTGAAACCTTTGTGTACTTTGTGGTTATATTTTTACCACGAAGTCGCACAAAGGTTTTCAGCCACCAATTACACTAATTTTCACAAATTTCTTTGTGTTCTTTGTGAAACCTTTGTGTTCTTTGTGGTTAGATTTTTACCACGAAGTCGCACAAGGGATTTTTCACAAAGTCGCACAAAGGTTAGTTTTTTAACCACTCATCACTCATCACTAATTTTTCACTATTTTCACCATTTCGTTTCCTACCTTCACAAAATAGATGCCGTTTGATAAATGTGAAATATCTATTTCCAAGTTTTCACGGTTCACGGTGCAGGGTACACGGTGGACGAGGCGACCTGCAATATCTAATATCTCAATACTCACTACTGACATCTCACTACTCATTACTGAAAACTTGCCACTCGTTGGATTTGGATAAACCTGCAGTTTTGCAATTTCATTGCCATCAATACCAACTGTGCCAATGTATAATGATAATACCTGTGTTGCGCTGCCTGTATTGTTGCTTGCTCTTACTGTGAAATTAAATGTACCAACAACAGTTGGAATACCTGAAATTTCTCCTGTGGTGGTGTCTATGTTTAAACCATTTGGCAAACTGCCTGAAATAACACTCCACGTATATGGCGGATTACAGGATATATCAAGCGTTTGGCTATATGCCACATTTATTAAACCATCGGGCAAAGAAGTAGTGGTTATAAATACAGGTTCGGTTGTTACTAACAAAGAAGAAGAAGCGATGCCAACGTGATAATTTTCATTTTCGGCTGCGCGGGCAAAGATAAAATATTGTGTTTCTGCTGTTAAATCATCAAATATATTTGAAATTTGCCAATCGTTTGGATTTGTGGGTGCTATATCACTATAACTGCGAGCATACTCTATTGCCTGACCTGTTGTTGGCTCTGATATTGGATTAATTGTTATAGTGCTGCAAGTTTTAAGTTGAAGCGTTGGTGTTGCAATTAAGGCTCCGGCTGCCTTTAAAATCTCAAAATCACCACCCGCAAATGTTATGCTATAATTGTTGCCTGCTGATAGCGTACCCTGATTTATTGCATAAATTCCTACATTTTCACCTGCTGCACGACTTAATGCTCCGCTAAAACTATCTGTACCAACCAAGTTGGGAGTATAGGTATAATCAAATTCTGGGTCATTTTCACCGTAAATTTTGGTTTGATTTGCGGTAACGGTTACGGTAATTGGAATAGATACCACTATAATAGTTATATCAATACCTGTTACAATATTATAATAATCAGTATCAGTGGGCGTAAAAGTTGCTTTATGCGTTTGTTCACCGGCATTACCAACAACAGTAGTTGGGTTTTCCCAACTCCAACCTGATGGCAAGGTTACGCTTGAAAGTATATCACCGTAAGTTGCAGTCAAATTAGTAGGAATTTCGTATTCGGGATTTGCTTTTTCAATTGTAACTGAAAACTCTTTTTCAACAAACGAATAGGTTTCAAGTCTTAAAGCCCGCACAGTAAATGTAAACTCGCCCGCAGATGTGGGAACACCTGAAATAATGCCTGTTGTACCATCCAATGTAAGTCCGGTAGGAAAGTTGCCATTTATTATACTCCAAAAAATGGATGAAGGTACATCAGTGTTGAATAATTGAGAGTACTCTTCTCCCACTACACCATTTGGTAAAAGTTCCGGAGTAATAGTAAAGGGAACAGGTTCGTGGTTAATAGTAAAATTTATGTTATCTAACCTATTATTACCACCATTTGCATCTGAAAAGGTCAACTTAACATAAACAATTGACTGATTGTTTATATCTTCAAAATTTCTAAAATCCACATATTGTGTAGAAAAGAGACCATTATTTAGTTCTAAAATTGTTTTAACATTTGTAAAATCCACTCCATCAATGCTATATGACCAATTATGCGTAGCGAAACCTCCATAAGTTCCTCGTATATCATAAGTGAGGATTAAATTGCTATAAGATAAGGTTGATATCTTGAAAACTATAGAGTTATTGTTATAAGTACCTGTGGAGTTTACAAAAGCAAGTGCACCTGTTGCGGAAGTAACATTGCATAATTCAAATAATGGTACTGTTCCTACATAGTACCTTCTTGATTCTGGGTCATCCCAATTATCCGAAAAATTTGTACCGTCTGCAAATATAGCGGAATTTTCATAATAAATTCCACATTCTGCGGGATGTACTTTTGGCGCATATCCCGAACTAACAGGAAAAGTCCATGAAGCAATTGTCTTAATTGGCAAAAAGAAATCTGAAATAAGTATATCATCAATGTTAACAGAAGTGTTTCCTTCCTCGCTAATTTTTTGAATTTTAATACGGATAGGACCTGAACGGTTAACTTCAATTGAAGCTGTTTGTAATACTTCTCCTCCCTCAACCCACGATGGTGCCACAATTTCATCACCAAAACCTTCCCAAGTTGTACCCTGATTGGAAGAAACATAAAGTTGTAGTTTACCACCCGAATGTGTGCTGAAAGAACCATACTTAAAAGAAACGGTTCCCGCGCCTCCGGGTTTATCAAATTCCATTTCAACGCGATGATCTTCATCGGTTGCATTTCCTCTTAATCGGACACTTCTTGTTCCATTTCTTCTGTCGTTGGCATCCATTTGAGTCCAACCTTTGATAAACCAACTCCCTGTTGCGCACTCTACGGTTGCGCCTGGACTATAACTCCCGTTGCCAACCATATTTTCAAAATCTTCTATTATTGGAAAATTACAACTAAAAGAAACTGAGGCGGTAACAACGGGACTTAACGAAGTGTTGTCCATATTTACAAGTTCAAGAATGACCGTATGCTGACTGTTTGACAAACCTGTAAGAGAAATCGGACTTGTAGTTGTATAATTAGGGGAACCGCCATCAATATTGTATTTCACTTTTCCGTCTATTCCCAAGTTAAAATTATATACAACAAAACTTATGTCTGTATTATCGGCGTTGATAATGGCATTGTTTAACGGCGAAGTAATACCTATTGCAGGCATATTTGAAGTACCGATAAATTTATAAATATAAAAGTCTTGCTGACCTAAAGCATAACAAGAAAATAGCGGCGGATTTGTAATATTTAGATTAAAACGCATTGTATTTCTATCGTATTCTTCGTCATCTTCACTGTCCGTACAAATTAATGTTACAGCATTAGTAGTGCTTTCAATGGAAAAATCCCAATATGCTTTCAAATCATTTAAAACCAAGCCATTGTCATTTCCTGTACGAGGGCGCAAATATTTGTTATTTAAAGGGTCAAAGAGTGTCCATTTTGTATTTTCAGATGAAATAATTATTTCATAAGGATACTCTTCATCTTGTGTAGGAGTAACAATAGCAGCGGGATATGCAATTACAAGATCGCCAAAAACATCAACGGGAACGGCATGCCTGTTATAATATTTTTGCCATCCTAACGCATAGTTTATATCATCTTTACTACTTACAAAAAGGTATTTCTGTCCATCTTCAAAATCGCTCATAGATTCAACTAATTTATAAGAGTTTCCTTGAAGTTCTACACAGGTAAATGTAACAGAAACAACAACAGCAGGACTCAACGAACTATTATCCATATTTACAAGTTCGAGAGCAACTATATGCTGATTGTATGACAACCCTGTTAGTGAAATTGGACTTGAAGTAACATATTGCGGTGTTCCTGCATCCACGGTATATTTCACTTTTCCGTCTATTCCCAAATTGAAATTGCCCACCGAGAAAACAATATCTGCGTTATTACTGTAAAAAATAGCATTGTTTAAAGGAGATGTAATTAACAGATAAGGATCGACATCGACAAAATCGGTTATAAGTATATCGTCAACATTTACAGAAGTGCTTCCATCATCGTTGATTTTTTGAATTTTAATACGGATGGGTCCTGCAATGTTAACATTAATAGAAGCTGTTTGTAATACTTCACCTCCGTCAAGCCACGATGGTGCAATAATTTCGTTGCCATAAGGAACCCAAGTAGCACCCTGATTGGAAGAAACATAAAGTTGTAGTTTACCACCCGAATGTCCACTATAAGAACCATACATAAAAGATACAGTTCCCGCGCCGCCGGGTTTATCAAATTCCATTTCAATGCGATGATCCTCATCGGTTTCATTTCCTCTTAATCGGACGCTTTTAGTTCCATTTCTTCTGTCGTTGGCATCCATTTGGGTATAACCTTTGATAAACCAACTGCCTGTTGCGCACTCTACGGTTGCGCCTGGACTATAACTTCCGTTGCCGTCCATATATTCAAAATCTTCGTAAATAAAATTTGGCTGACATGAAAAGCCCGATTGATATACTTGCTTGGTTGTCGTATTTTCTACCCAAGCCACAACTGTAAGATTTTTAAAGTTTTCAACGGAGTGTTCAATATTGTGGTTGATTGGATCACTTGCACTATTGGGGAGCCTATAGTTTCCTTTAAATTCCCATTCTTGTGTAAACAACACAGGTACATTAGCCGTCAAATCTCCCATTGTAATACCGCTTGCATCGGGCATAAATTTTTTCATAACTTGAAAAAACTCTTCTTCTCCATTATCTTTTTTATTATTAACTGTTCTTCTCTCGGCAATAGCCATATAAAGCCTTAGATTAGCATTGGTAAAATTTATTGTAGGAGTAATTGTAGCGGTTGCATTAACGGTTTGTCCCGAAATGCTATACTCCACATCTATCTCCATAAATGCAGGAACATTCTGAGCATTAATCAAATGAGAATTTTGCAAACTAACAGGATTAATGTTGAAAAAATTACCATCAATATGCAAATGTGGAACGCCAATAATTGCGTAATGATTCCGTCTAACGTTCCCCTCGGTTGTGTAGTATGGATCACCAACTCCAGGCCAACTCATCTGATATTTTATCAAAGCATAAGCCCCTGCGTTTTGACTTAAAACATTCTTCAAATTTATTCCTCCTTGAAGACAAGGAGGACAAGTAGAAGCCGTAAAAACTTCTATAAGCGGATAACGCAGTCTTTCCGTATCATCTCTATAAATCAGAAACTGAAACGTACCACTGTTTCTCGTGTTTTCGACAAAATTTTTGTCGGGGAGTGAAACCCAAATTTTAATCTGGTGTTCGCCTATATCAGAGGGAACAATACTTTTAGGGTGAACAAACTGCATTTCGTTGTCGGGTGCAATTTTTACTCCTGAAACAGCGTGTTCATGTACACTACCATTATCTATCTGGTAGTTTACAATAAATGATGTAATCGGTTCTGTTCCTGTGTTTTTAACAGTCCCAGAAACAAACACTTCATCGGTACTTCCTGAAATATATTCAGGCATATTAACTGACGACAACTCAATGTCGTACTTAACCTCTCCTTTTGCATACACAAGAATGGAGATTAAAAGAAAACTCATGATAAAAAATTTACTTTTCATAAAAGTAAACCTTGTCCCCATCGTTTGTTTTCGGGGGATGTTCGCGCAAATACGTAAGTTTGCCACTTCTTTTGGGCAACTATAATTTATGTGCCCTACTTTTTTGACGGCTACTGCGCCGTCGTTTTCAGAAAATCTACTTAATAATTTCATGTTACAATGAATTTAATTTGTTACTAATATGTTAAAAAAAACTTTAAATTTCTATGTTTCAATGCTTTATAAATAAAAAACGTGAACTGTAATAAAAATGCTTATTTGATTGATTGGCTCTCGTAAATACCATTGAAGATAAATAAGCATTAACAATCCACGTCGCAAAACGTGAACTCTTGTAACTCATTCGCATCTTCTAGAAACTTACGAGATTTCATCAATCTGAGATAAGTGCATCAAGCCCAACTATTGATTTTTATTTTTACATTTTTCTATATTTTTTTGTCTTTTAATAAATTACACAATTTTTTTCTTTAAATTTTTATAAGTCAAACATAATTAATATATTATCTTTGACTTGTTGTATCAAATTCTGTGGTAAATCTCCAATTTTTTTAAGCAGTCTTTTTCTATCAACTGCTCTAATCTGGTCAATCATTATATCACAGTTTTGGTGTAAATTTGCTGTTCCTTTTATCAAATTCACCCGCAAGGGATTAATATAATTAATGACATCCGTTGTTATGGGACAAACGAGTACTGATGAATGAAATATTCTATTTAATAAATCAGTTTGAACCACAAGCACAGGTCTCACTTTGCCTGCTTCGGTTCCTAATTGCGGGTTTAAATCCGCTACCCATATTTCAAATTGGTTAAAAATCATAATTATCAATCATTTCAAATTCTTTGAGTACTTTCATCGAACTTTTTTCACAATCTTTAGATGCTTTTTTCAGAATATCTTCTAAATGTTTTCTTTTGTACATCCTGCTGTTGTAGTACATTAATGCCTCATTAATATATCGGTTGCGAGGAGTGTTTCCATTAATAAGAATTTCATTCGTATGCAGATAAACCTCATCATCCATTTTCAACGATATTGTCTTCATATTATTCCCTTTTTTGAGACTAAAATTTTTTCAATTAAAGTGCAAAGATAAAACCATAATTTTAATAATTGAGCTTTTTGATGAAATTTTTTTTTCGCTGGTCTCTTTTCTCAAATTTTGTTTCCAATATTTCAATGTACTTTTTCCGTTTTAGATTAATAAAAAAGCGTGGAATTTTTTAATTTTGTTCGAGATTCTTGTTTCCACACTTACTTCTTAAAACAAATTACTCCACGCCGTAAACACGACGTTCATTTGTTTGTTCTTAAAGAAGAAATCTATTAAACTAGATTACATGTGGAATTGAATCTCAAGAACTAATAGCCATCCGCTATTTATCTATCTAACACAGTGCTCGTTAGCACTAAAATATTTGTCAACTTTCGTTGTCAAATGAAATGCAAAAGTAAAACAATAAATTAAAAACAAAAAAAAATGTTTTTTTTAATTGCCACGAATTTCACGAAATAACACTAATTTTTCTTTTTTTTTTACCACTAACCACTAATCATTAACCGCTAACCACTAACATTTTACTTATTCAATTGGCTATTTCCATACCGTACCTAATGATTTCATTTACCATGGGATTTGAAAAGTTAAAATCTTTTTCTTTGAAAGGGTGTGGCTCAATACGTGTATCGACATATCTTGTTAGTTTCATCAGTTCGACTTGTCTTTCCATACTATTTTCGTAATCTGAAAAAATTATGGCAATATCAATATCACTGTCTGTTTTTGGATTGTCCTTTGCGTATGAGCCGAAAAGTATAATTTTTTTAAAATCAAAATATTTTTTTACTATTTCGGCATATTTTTTTACAAGAATTATAGTATCTGTTTTATCCATTGTTGTAGTGTTTTAATGTTATCAATCCATTCTTTAGTGAAATTGAAGGTACACATATTGTAAAATTCTTTCTTATAATCATCATATCTTGCATTAATGTTGAAGGTAGTTATTTTGAAAAGCCAATCAGCATAATCTTCACTTATTTCTAATTAAGCAAGTTCTGCTAATCTGTATAAATTATGAGTAAATGGCGCATGAGTTCCTTTTTGTTTTACAAAATAAGCTTTCAATAATTTTTCAATGGCAATATGCCCTATAAACAATGCCCAATGATATGATTTTGAATGAAACAAGGTAACCATTGTTTTGAAATCTTCGTCTGAACTATCAACCCAATGTCTCACAATTTTATTAATGTCTATTTTATGATTGTCCATAATGAAAAATTATAATGTCAATTTCAACGCTATTTATCTATCTAAAAATGTGCTCGTTACCACTAAAATAATTGTCTATTTTCGTTATAAAATGAAATGCAAAGGTAAGAAATAAATTAAAAACAAAAAAATAAAATGTTTTTTTTTAATTGCCACGAATTACAAGAATTTCCTCTGTGTTTCTCTGTGCTACTCTGTGTGTCTCTGTGTAATTAATTTTTTTTTGTCACACAGAGAAGACACAGAGGCTCATAGAGGTTATCACTAATCACTAATCACCAATCACTAACCACTAATCACTAACCACTAACCACTAATCACTAACCGCTAATCACTAACCACTAATCACTAACCACTAACCACTAACCACTAATCACTAACCACTATTCTTGATACTCAAATCTCATTACTTGTTTACTAATTTAATTGTTTTTCAAAAAATTTATCTATCTTTGCAAAATTATTCTTGATACAAATTGAATAGTAACAATTTTTAAAAGTATTAATTATGGATTGTACGTGTTTAGAAGACCCTAAAATTATAATAATTTTGATTCTTGGTGTCACTTTTTTGGCGATATGGGAAATGATTTGGAAAGGTTTTGCGTTGTGGACAGCAGGCAATAAAAAAGATGCGGCGTGGTTTATTTGCATTTTTATTTTTAATACAATGGGCATCCTTCCTATTATTTACATATTGAAGAATAAAAAGAAAGAGGAGTAACAAAAATTTCGAAATCTGTTAGTTTTGGCTGACTTTATTTTTTACAAATGTTGACCCATTTAGCAACAACAACAGGCAACATAATTTTTTCAGAAAACTTGAAATCAAGCTTGCTGGAACTATTGGATCGTTACACAAACGACAAAATATTTCTCTTAGTTGATGAAAACACTTTCAAGTATTGTTATCCTAAAATTGCTGATATTAAACAATTTGGAGCTGACAATATAATTTTGATTCAATCAGGTGAGAAACATAAAAATATTGAAACATTAACTTTTATTTGGAATTTTTTGACAGAACACAAAGCAGACAGGCACTCATTGTTGATTAATCTGGGTGGTGGAGTTATTTGCGATATTGGTGGATTTGCCGCTGCTACTTTTAAAAGAGGAATAGATTTTATTAATATTCCAACAACACTTTTGGCACAAGTTGATTCCTCAATTGGTGGAAAAACGGGAATTAATTTTCTGGAATATAAGAATGAAATAGGTCTTTTCAAACAAGCAGAAGCAGTTATAATTAACGGCGACATGTTAGAAACCCTCGACAAAGAAAACATGTTGTCAGGTTTTGCCGAAATGATTAAGCACGCTCTTTTGAAAGATGAAAATAGTTTTAACAAACTGATTAATTTTGAAATTAATAACACAAACTACGCACTTCTTAACGAATTGGTTGCTGAATCTATTATGATAAAAGATTTTTTTGTTTCTGCCGACCCTCTTGAAAAAAATATCCGTAAAGCATTAAATTTTGGACATACAATCGGTCATGCATTAGAAACTTTTTCAATATTACAAAGAAAGCCAATACTTCATGGTTATGCGGTTGCTTTCGGAATGGTGGCAGAACTATTTCTTTCGTCCACTTTATTTGGTTTTCCCATTGACAAAGTAACGTTACTCGCTGATTTTGTGAAATCTAAATATGGAAAATTTAACATTTCTCACTCGGATTTTGATTCGATTTTTGAAATAATGCTCCACGACAAAAAAAATCGAAACGAAAAAATTTGTTTTTCACTGCTAAAACAGCCCGGAGAGTTTGTTGTTGATATAACTTGCGAAAAATCTGATATAATTAAATCTTTATCTCAACTTTTGTAAAAGATAATTCTTTCTTTTTTTCGTTTTAAAAACAAACCTGCTGCCATTTTGTCGCTATTTTAAAAACAAAAACTGCCATTTTGTCTTATTATTTAATCAAATTATCGTTTTTTTACCTATTTTTTGCTTTGGTACTTTTTTTGAATAGATATTTTTCATTAAAAATAAATTAAAAATATTAATATAAAAAAAGGAGAAACAAACCATGACTTTAGTAAGAAAATTTAACAATCAAATGCCGAGTTTTCACAACTTTTTCGAAGATTTATTTGGAAAAGATTTTTATTTAACTTCGGCGGGTGAAGGTAATCATACAGTGCCTTCAATAAATGTAAAAGAAAATGATAATGAATACATTATCGAGGTAGCGGCACCGGGTCTAGAAAAAGAAAATTTCAACATTGAGGTAGAAAACAATGTATTGACAATTTCTTACGACCAAAAAGAGGAAAAAGAAGAAAATAATAAAGGATTTATTCGCCGCGAATTTCATTACAACTCTTTCAGACGCTCTTTTTCAGTCCCGAAAAATGAGGTAGATGATTCAAAAATTGAAGCTAACTACAATGACGGAATTTTAAACATCTATCTTAAAAAACGAGAAGAAATTAAACCAAAACCTGCAAGAGTAATTGAAATTAAGTGATTTAACTCTTGATTTGAAGTAACAAATCAAAATCCGAATTCAATTAATAGGAATTCGGATTTTTTTTTGCAAAGAAGTATATTGAAATTTTAATTTTTCATAGTTCTTAGCTTAATAATTTCCCCCACTCTGTTTTTTCCGTATCTGCAATAATCTAACAGGGGTCTGGCAGCGGGGCAGGCATAACTGCATGATGCGCACTCAATACAATCCATAATTCTTTCTTTTTCGGCTTGATCCCAAATTTCTCTTTTTACTAATTCTATCAAATGATACGATGAGAGTCCCATTGGACACGCCATTATACATTTTGAGCAGCGAATACAATTTTGCACTTCGGGTCGTTGTGTAATTTTTTGAGGTAAAAGTAAAATTCCAGAACATCCTTTGGTAATGGGTAATTCGGTGGTTGATAAAGCTTTTCCCATCATGGGACCGCCGTTCACAATTTTAGCAGTATCTTCGGGCATACCTCCGATTGCTTCTATCAGTGCAGATATGGGCGTACCGATGCGTACTAAAAAATTTGATGGATTTTTTACAGATGTACCCGATATTGTAACAACTCTCTCAAAGAGGGGTTTATTTTTCATAACGGCTTCGTAAACGGCAAAAATTGTTCCAACGTTATCAACAATAGCACCTGTTTCAATGGGGAGTTTTCCCGATGGAACTCGCCGATTAATACAGGCTTCAATCAACTGTTTTTCACCACCTTGAGGATATTTTACTTTTAAGGGTTGCACAGAAATTCCTTTGTAGGCACGAACTAACGTCTCGAATGCTTGTATTGCGTCTTTTTTGTTGTTTTCAATACCGATAATTGCTCTGTTTACATTTAAAACATTCATCATCAAAGTAGTTCCAACAAGAATTTCTTCGGTTTTTTCGAGCATAAGTCTGTGGTCGCTTGTTAGGAATGGTTCACATTCTACGCCGTTGATAATCAATACTTCACATTTTTTTCCGGGTGGAGGCACAAGTTTTACGTGAGTAGGAAAACCAGCACCGCCTAATCCTACAATTCCTGCGTCTTTTATACGCTGAACAATCTCCTCCGAAGAAAGATTTATATTAGTAATAATATTTGTCGAGCGGTCGATGGAAGAATCCCAAATGTCGTCTTCAGTTTTGATAATAACTGCTTTGCGCCGATATCCCGTAGAATCTAATATATCATCAATTTTTTCTACTTTGCCAGATACCGATGAATGTATATTCGCAGAAATATATCCTGCCGCTTGCCCAATTAACTGCCCTGTTTTAACGGTATCTCCTTTTTGGACAATTGGTTCTGCGATAGCACCGAGATGCTGCGACAAAGGAATGGATACCAATGGCGGAATTGGCAAATTTTCTATCGGCTGTTCCGCCGATAATTTACTATCAGGAGGATGAACACCTCCCATGGAAAAAGACTTAATTTTCATCTGTTTATATTTTATTATTTATCTTATTTTCAATATTTTAAAAATTTCATCTGCATACTCAGTTTTCAGTGAATGAGTGAATAAGAAGTTTTATAGTTTTTAGTTTAATAGTTCATATCTAACCACTAACCACTAATCACTAATCACTACTTCATTAAAAATCCATATTCATAAATTATTGGTTCGATTTTTTTTGCTAATATTTTTAGTTCGTCTCTTAAATTGTCCATAAGTGCGTTATACGTTTCGTTTTTACTTTTGTTATTCATTTTTCCATTTTCGTTGCGTCCTTGGAAATATTCTCGGATGTCGTATAAACTTGCATTTATGTTAATATTTGGTTGAGAATGATAATATTTCCAGAGTTCGCGTCCTGCGTCAAAAACTTTTGTTGCTTCGGTTGAGAACTTTCGATTTGTGCAAAGATTTTTTCCTTCATTTTCAAATAGATTTGAATATGCGTTTGGAATTATTATTCCTTGTAGGAAACTTACCATAAAATGACTTGCAAATTTTCCTTGTGAACCAACTTCTTTTTCAGTAAAGGGTATCCAATGATTTACGCCGTGTTTTGTTGAAATATTGTTACTATTATGAAAAAGAGTGTAAACAAGGCAGTTGTTTTGAAATTCGAGGTCTTTTTCCCATTTGTTTTTGGGGTAAAGAAATTGGTCTCGGTCGTTAAGCCAGGTTGATATTACTACTTTTTGTACAGAATAATACACACACACTTTTATCAAATTGTCAACATTTATATGACAATTGTAATTTGTTACTAACGATTTTTCATTAATTAAAAAAATTAAGTTCTTATTTTGGAAATCATTTCGCCCCAAGCTAATATAACCTAATTCTCCAATTTTGTTGCTTTCTTCTGTTATCCATCTATTTATTTTTTGTTTATTATCATAAGAATAAATAATTTTTATTCCGATTTTATTCCCTTTACCATCAAAAATGTCAGTTTTTGTTTTCTCAAATTTTTCTTTTTTTGACAGGTTCCATAATTTAAAACCAATTGGAAATTTACCCACTACATTGTCAAATGTATCTGCGGGGATAATAAACATTTTTTCAAGTTTTGCTAAGAAACTATTTCTCATCTTTTCAGCATGGGTAACTGATAATAATTTTAATTTGGAAAATTCTGCAATCATACAATTCGGAATTTCAAAATAAATTCTTATCAAAAATTGAGCATATAATTCGCGACCAAAACTTCCCAATTTATTTTTATATTTATTATGTATTTTATTGAAACTATTTCCAGTTTTTTCTCCTGCCTTCATATTACTGCTGGCATCTGCATACGGCGGATTAATATATATTATCAACTTTTTACGTTTGTTTTCATCTGAAATAATATCAAAAAGTTCATCGGGAATTTTGCCACCTTGAGAAATCGGAATAAACTCATCGTTCAAAAAATCGAACTGAAAAACCTGCTGTTTCCACAAATTCGCCCCGTTTTTAATACGTTCTAACATTGCTCCTACATCTTGCTTGTCAAGTGTTGATGCCCATAAATTATTTTTATTATTTAATCCTACTATAAGATTTCCTGTTCCAGCAGCACAATCCCATACAAAATACTCATCTTGCCAATCTACACCAAAAACATCGGCAAGATATTTTTGGGAGAGTTCTACCCAGATTTTTGGAGTGTAAAAACTTCCTTTTCGTTCTCTAACATCTTGAGGTACAATTAAATCGCGACGGTCAACAATATAATTCCAATACTCTTTTGCGGGTGGACGTTCATATTTTGCCCAAAATTGCTCGTAGGCTTTTTGATTATCATTAAAATCAATCCTGTTTACATTAAAAATGCCTGATTTTAATTTTACTCTGTCAAATTCGTAATATTTGCTTTTTAAGAGTACGTGCAAGTTTTCACTTATGGTATTGTTTTCGCTTGAAAGTAGGTCGGCGAGATAAAAATCTCCATCTATTATTCCATCTTTTTTTGCTGCATCCCAATCTACTGCAATGGTAGGTTTTACTGTTTCAAACCACTTGCCATATATCGTTATAAAATTATTCTTGTCAATTTTAGTTCGAGATGTTTCCGTTTTTCCAACAACAAAATTTTCATTGATAAACTTATATAACTCTTTTTCATCTTTTTCGAAATTAAAAATGTAGGTTTGCCAAGATATTGAAACAAAAAAATTTTCTAATAGTGTATGTATCTGTTTAAATTCACGGGTTTTATGGTCGGATGGTGCTACTTTCCAATTAAAATCATTTTGATAGAAAATATGTTGAACCTCTGAATATGGAATAAATGCAATTTTTTCGTTATCGAAACAACCAAGAAACATTGGGGGTAATATTTGGTCAAAAGTTCGTGCTTTACCTATTGTGAGTATAAGTTGTGTAAGCATTATCAAAACATCTGTGGCATGCTTTTTAACTTCTGACCATAAAAAATATATTTCAACAAAATCGATGGCGCTTGCAAGACGTTTTGGTTTTACTGCAAAATCTATTTTGCCCAAAATTCGGGTACAATCAAACTTCTTAAAAACCTTTTGAGCAACAATGTTTTTAACTTCTTCTTCGAGGATATTGGGTTGTTTCATATTATATCAGTTTTCAGTTATCAGTTATCAGTTGTCAGTGAATGAGTGAATGAGTGAATAAGAAGTTTTATAGTTTATAGTTTAATAGTTCATATCTAACCACTAACCACTAACCACTAACCACTATTTCATTAAAAATCCATATTCATAAATTTTTGGTTCTATTTTTTTTGCTAATATTTTTAGTTCGTCTCTTAAATTGTCCATAAGTGCGTTATACGTTTCGTTTTTACTTTTGTTATTCATTTTTCCTTTTTCGTTGCGTCCTTGAAAATATTCTCGGATGTCGTATAAACTTGCATTTATGTTGATATTTGGTTGAGAATGGTAATATTTCCAGAGTTCGCGTCCTGCGTCGAAAACTTTTGATGCTTCGGGGGAAAATATACGTTGTACGAAAAATGTATCATCTTTTTGTTCAAACAAATTTGAATATCCATTTTGTATTGATTTTCCGCTAAGAAAACTTACCAAAAAGTGGCTGTCAAAAGAATCGCGTGCGTCAACTTCATGCTCCATAAAAGGTATCCAATGATTTACGCCGTGTTTTGAAGAAATATTGTTTTGTCTATGAAACAAAGTGTAAGCAACGCAATCATTATGAAATTCAATATCTTTTTTCCATTTTTTATTTGGAAAAAGAAATTGAAAATTGTGATTAATCCAAGTACGTTCAATACATTTTCTGACAGCAAAATAAACAGACATCTCTATCAAATTATTCTGTGTAATGGTTTGTATTCTTGATTCTTGTATATCGCTTTCTTTTGGCTTACTTGTAAAGAATACACTTGGATTTGCTTGAAAATCTGGTCCCACAAATCGTAAATAGCCAATAATAACTGTTTTGTCATAAAAGTTTCTGAGCCAATCATTTATAACCTGCCCTTTTTTTACTGAAAAAAACTTTTCTTTACCCTCAATAGTTCCATTATTGTTATAAATATCACATTCAATTTTTGTAATCAGTTTCTTATCATCCAAGTTCCAAACTAAAAATCCTATTGGAAAATTGCCTTTTACATTTTCGAAAGTACTTGCAGGACAAGCGAACCCCTTTAAATATTTAGCTTTAAAAAATTCTCTAAATTTTGCGAAATTTGAAGCTGTAACATATTTTAAAGTACTGAAAGACGCTAATTTGCAGTATGGCATTTCTTTATAAATTCGTGCAAAAAATTGCGAAAACAATTCATTTACAGCAAAACTTATAATACTTTTATATTCGCTGTAAGTTTTTGTTGCACTAACTCCTTCTTTACTTCTTCCATAATTTGCTGCTTCGGCATACGGTGGATTCATATAAATAATCAACTTTTTACATCTTTTCGGGTCATTAATAATTTCCTGTAATCCTTTTGGCAATTTAGAAAAGTCATCATTCAAAAAATCAAACTGAAAAACATGACTTTCTAATAGATTTGCACCGTTATGAATGCGTTCTCTCATTACGTCAACATCTTGTTTGTCGAGCGTTGATGCCCAAATATTATATTTGTTGGTTAATCCTGCTAATAAATTACCTGTGCCTGCGGCACAATCCCAAACATAATACTCGTCTTGCCAATTTACGCCAAAAACATCTGCAAGATATTTTTGTGATAGTTCTACCCAGATTTGCGGAGTGTAAAAACTTCCTTTTCGCTCTCTAACATCCTGTGGCACAAGCAGATGGCGGTGTTCAATTATATAATCTCTATATTCTTCCAAAGGTGGACGTTCATATTTTGCCCAAAATTGCTCGTGTGCCTTTTGATTATCATTAAAATATGCCTCGCGAAATATTTCACCTAAATCATCAATTTGCCTGTTATACCTATAAACATTGTTTTTTAGTAAAACAAATAGCATATCTTTGATTGTTTCGTTGTTAACTGACAATAAATCAGCAAGATAATAATCGCCGTCAATTATATCGTTCTTTTTGGCAATATCCCAATTGATTGCAATAGTGGGCTTTACTGTTTCTAACCATTTGCTATAGATGGTAATAAAATTGTTTTTATCTATTTGTAATTTAGAAGTTTCTGTTTTACCAACAACAAAATTTTCACTGATAAACTTATTTAACTCTTTTTCGTCTTTTTTGAAATTAAAAATGTATGTTTTCCAAGATATTGATGAAAAAAACTTTTCTAAAAGTGTATGAATCAGTTTAAATTCTCTGGTTTTGTGGTCGGATGGTGCAA
>Ga0099364_10001658_pt1 | contig 36374 bp, 32 predicted proteins | sample TergutTh196P3_FD_73070 | JGI IMG/M metagenome (GOLD analysis project Ga0099364, IMG submission 73070) | Microcerotermes parvus P3 segment gut microbial communities from Pointe-Noire, Republic of the Congo - Th196 P3 | ecosystem: Host-associated > Arthropoda: Insects > Digestive system > Gut ... | reverse complement strand
AAAATATATCCTTTACGATTCACACTTTTTTTGATAAATTATAATATATGGAAGATAATCAACATTGGGCTGCTGCTTCATCTAAAGGAGCCGGCGAAATTATTGATGCAGCCCGTATAGAAATGGCAAAAAGAATAGTTGGCCAAAAAGAGATGATAGACGGTCTTTTGATGGCTCTAATAGCCGGAGGACATATTCTTCTTGAAGGTGTACCCGGGCTGGCAAAAACAAGGGCAATTAAAACTCTTGCAGAAATTACCGGTCTTGATTTTAAGCGTATACAATTTACGCCGGATCTACTTCCGGCGGATGTTACTGGAACTTTGGTATGGGAGCAGGCCAGCGGTTCTTTCACCATGCGACGTGGTCCTGTCTTTGCCAACCTTATCCTGGCGGATGAAATAAACCGCGCACCTGCAAAGGTGCAGTCAGCTCTTCTGGAAGCAATGGAAGAGAAACAGGTTACTATAGGAGAGAATTCCTATCCGTTGCCAAATCCATTTTTTGTTCTTGCTACACAAAATCCTATTGAGCATGAAGGCACCTACGATCTACCGGAAGCCGAACTGGATCGCTTTCTTTTAAAACTCCTTGTTCCCTATCCCGATACCGAAGAAGAGTTAAAAATACTGGGCTTTGCCGCTCCCTTCGAAAAGGGTCAAAATAAAAGTGAGGGAGATTCTGATCAACAACTTAAGCCTGTTCTGGGAGCTGCGGAAATTGAAGTATTAAGAAAAGCTGCCGATTCAGTTTTTACCGATGAGCAAATAAGGCGTTATATTATTTCAGTAATAACTGCCTCTCGTCCGCATACTGTACGCCAGAGTCCGGGTCCGGATGGAAATAAGCAAATGACTGTGCGTTCCAGAGATGGAATTTACCGCCATATATCTTTTGGTGCATCTCCCAGGGCGAGTATAGCTCTTTTCCGGGTTGCCCGTGTAATGGCACTTTTGGAAAACAGATATTTTGTTACCCCGGACGATGTTAAAGCGGCTGCACTTCCTGTTTTGCGTCACAGGCTAGTCCTTTCTTATGAAGCAGAAGCTGAAGGGCTTGATCCGGATACAATTATTTCAAGAATTCTGGCACAAGTTCCCATACCATAAGTCATTAGAGGTAAGTATTGGACTACCATGAGTTAATGACAAGAATTGCCACTTTCCCTCTTGTTGCCCGGGGCTTGGCGGAAGAGTTGGTATCCGGAAATTATAGAGCAGTTTTCCGCGGTCAGGGTATAGAATTTGATGAGGTGCGTCATTATGAGCCCGGAGACGATATAAGATCCATAGACTGGAATGTAAGCGCCCGCTTTGGAACCCCATACGTAAAAATGTACCGCGAAGAAAGAGAAATGAATGTATGCATGATTCTGGATACTTCTGCTTCCATGCACAGTCCCGGTGATAAATTTTCTGAGGGGCGTATAGTAAACCGTTACGAACAGGCTGTCCTAGCAGTAGCCTTAATTGCCTTTTCTGCAGAAGTAGCAGGGCAGCGCCTTTCCATGGTTCTTTTTGACAAGGAAATAAGCAAGATAATACCACCCAGGAAAGGACCCTCTCATACCATGGCTGTAATAAGCCAGGCTTTTGAAGCAAGACCTGCTGAAAGAGGCAGTGGCCTTGGAAAGGCAATTATAGGTGCAAGCAGGCTTTTAAAAAGACGCAGTTTAATTATTATTATTTCGGATTTTCTATGCATTAACTGGGAGCAGGAAATGCTGGAATTATCACGTAAGCACGATGTTATTGCCTTAAGAATATCAGGACCTCTTGATTCAGAAATACCGGACGGAGCTTTGTTGATTCTGGAAGATCCTGAAACTGCTGTTAGATATACTGTTTCCTCCGCCTTCCCCTCTTTTAAAAATTCCTGGGCAAGCTGGCATGGGGAAAGAACAAAACTCTGGGAAGCTATATGCCGCCGTTCAGGCGCTGCCTTTTTGGATTTATCTACCAAAGATGATGCCATAAATAGCTTAATGCAATTTTTTAAGGGGCATCAATGACTAAACTATTTATTGCATTAATTTTTTCCTTTACCTTATTTTTTTCTGAAAAAATTCAAGCACAGATAGTTACATCTGACGAAGCTTTTTTATTGCCTCAGACTGTTTTTGTAGGAGATTCCGGAAGGCTTATTGTTCCTTTGGGAGTAGAGTATTCACTTGTTGAAGCTTTTGTATGGGACACTAGAGAGCTATACTCAAGTGAAAAAATAGTGCAGACAGATGAGCTAGAGATTTTGAGAATAGAACTTGAAAAGCGCGGAGCTGTTATACGCCTCTTAATAGATTTTATTCCCTATTCTCCCGGTCTATTGATCTTTCCTCCCCTGGAGATTTCCCCGGAAAATGAACTTATTATACAGGATCTGGAAGTGCATATTGCTTCTATATTAAATCCTGCAAGAATGAGCCTTGCCGAAACTGCAGCTCCCTTGGTTCAGCCTGGGACAGGCCTTTTGGTTTACGGCAGTATAGGTATCATACTGCTTCTTATTTTTCTTGGCATAGCAGGCACTGTTCTTGGTAGAAGGCATTTTAATGATATTTTTAACAGGATACGACAGAGATACCTGCTAAGAAAAATGATTTCTTTTTTGCGTCGTCTTGGGCAGGACTGTTCCCGCGGCGAATTAAGCGATGCTCATCAATACCTTGGTCTACTCTCCGGAGAGTTCAGGGAGTTCTTAAGTTTTTTTACAGGGCTTAATTGCCGCTCCCTTAGTGCAGGAGAATTTCTGGAGTTTTCCAGTGATGAAATTCCCATGCAAAATGATCTTTACCGGGTTTTCAGGAATTGGGATATCCTGCGATTCAGTGGACTGGAGATACAGATTTCGCATGTTAAGGACGCGGTAAAAGACGCAGGGGAAATTATTTTTACACTGTACAAGGCAGAAAAAGAGAAAAAGCTTTTTTCATCTAAGACTGATAAACAAAATGAGCAAAGTGTTAATACATCGGAAGTTTTGGCAGGAGAAGCACTGTGAACATTATTTTTGAACGACCTCTGTTTTTTGCCGCTGCAATAATATTGATTCCCTTATTTTATGTTCTGTCACGCTACCTAAAACCTCTCTTTGCCCTATCCCTTCCCCTTGGTCCTCCTGGTGGGGTTCCTTATAAACCGCCTGTAAACCTAAAGTATCTAGTCAGGTTTTTAAAGGTGCTGGAAGGACTGGGAATTTTTTTACTTTTTTCCGCTGCTGCAGGACCACATTTTGTCTATTCGGAAATGGTTTGGCTAAACAGGGGAGCCGATATTTTGTTTGTGCTGGATGTAAGTCCCAGCATGGCAGGGATGGATATGGGAGGCAGAAACCGTTTTGAGGCATCCAGAATACTTATTCGTGATTTTGCCGAGAGAAGACCTCAGGATGCAATTGGCTTAATGGCGCTTGGAGATGATGCAGCTTTACTTGTCCCTTTAACAACAGACAGGGAAAGTTTTTACTCGCGTCTTGAGGCATTGTATATAGGAGAAATGGGGGATGGAACTGCCATTGGTACGGCTCTTTCCCTTGCTGCCTTCCATATTAACGGATCCACAGCACCGAGGCGGGCTATAATACTTATTACCGATGGTGAAAATAATGCAGGCTCCATACATCCGGAAACAGCCGCTGCCATGATAGGAGATATGGGTGTCTCCCTTTGGGTAATTGGAGTAGGCTCAGGCGGAATGGTTCCCATTAGTTATGTAGACCAGACCAGCGGCATACTTAGGAGCGGAACTTACGATTCAAGATACGATCCCGAGACTTTACGCTCCCTTGCAGAAAGTGCAAGAGGTTACTGGATACATGCTCCGCAGGCAGAGGCTTTTTCCCAGGCTTTTTCCCGTATAGATGACGAAGAAATGGTAATAAGCCGCTCGGGAACAATAAGAAGAGAAGAATCCCTTTATGCGGTTTTTTTAATTACAGCCCTTGTTCTTCTCTGGAGTCTTCGTGCCATTAGGCGCTATGCCCTGGGGGCTCTTTTATGAGTTTTGACTATCCATCTTTTCTATATTTATTCTTTTTATTTTTGCTCTTCCTGCCAATGACATTTATATGGTACAGAAAAAAACGGGAAAGTGCTGCTCTCTTTGCCGCCGCTTCGCTAAGCAAAGAAAGAAAGGCGCTGCAAAAGGAACTGCGCCAGCGTTTGATGGTGTCAGAGATTTTTTTCCTGTTGTTTATAGCTTTTATAATTTTTGCATTATCCGGACCGCGCTGGGGTATGAGGATAGTCCCGGATCACAGAAGGGGTGTAGATCTAATTCTTGCCTTTGATCTTTCCCAAAGCATGAATGTCAGAGACGAGGCAGATAATGCTTCGCGTATTGAACGTGCCTTGGAAATTGCCAGTGAACTTGCAAATCATCTGGATGATATAAGACTTGGTGCTGTAATAGGAAGGGGGAGGGGAGTTCTGGCTGTTCCCCTGACTTACGACAACGAAACAGTTCAAAATTTTCTCCATGGACTTGGGTCCCATTCCATCAGCGGCAGCGGAACCAATCTGGAAAACCTAATTGATGCTGCATCTAATGCCTTCCAGGATTCAGTCCCAAGCCGCCGCGGGATTATACTTTTTTCTGATGGGGAAGCTCTAAGCGGCTCCTATAACGCAGCCATAGACAGGGCAAGGCGTAATGTTATTTTTGTATCTGCTGTGGGACTGGGCAGCGAGGCAGGTGGCTTTATTCCTGTGGAAGTAAGTACTAATGAACCTGAGGGATTTTTGCTGGATGCAGGCGGAAGAGAAATTTTAAGCCAAAGACATGCTGCTTTGCTTAGAAGCGGTGCGGAAAGATCAGGCGGTTTTTATATAGATGGCAGCAGGCAGGATGCCGTGCAGCTTATAACAGAGTTTATTGATAATATTTCTGCTGAATCCAGAGTTTTGGGTTTTAGGAGAGAGGAAAACCCCAGATGGCAGATTTTTATCATAGCTGCCATTATGTCATTCATGGGAATGCGTTTAATGGCTTACGGTTTTTACAGAAGAGAAGGTAAAAGAAAAAGAAAGAATAAAACCGTCAAGGCACTTGGTATAATTTTTATATTGCTGCTTTTTAATTCCTGTAATAATGTACAGGGTATGTTATCTATTATGGAAGGTAACTTTCACAGTGTCAGGGGCTATTACCCGCAGGCAATTTCATCTTACATGAAGGCTCTTGATTATCCGGATTCTGTTCCTTATGCGGAGTATGGTCTGGGTTCTGTGTTTTACGCCCTGGGAGAAAGCGAGGCGGCACTTGAGCGTTTTACAGCTGCAAAAGATAATATTCAAAGCCTGATAATAGATGAACACAGGGAACTGCATTTTAGGATTTTTTATAATATGGGAATAATATATTTTATTAATGAGGATTATGATGAAGCGGTAAATGCTTTTAGAGAATCGCTTAAAATTGACAGCAGCAGAATAGAAGCCAAACAGAATCTTGAACTTAGTTTACTAAGTATTGCCAGAAGATCGTCCCTTCCTGCACCTTTAATACAGGAAGAAGATGACGAATATTCAGAGGGACCTGATGCCATTAGTATTATTATTTTTGATTATTTAAGAGAGATGGAACAGGAACAGTGGAGAAGCAGGGAATGGGAAGAAGACGAAAGTTATTCCGGACCGGATTATTAGTTTTTTTATTTGTTCTTTTTGTGAGTAGTATTTTTGCCCAGGAAGAACAGGGTGAAACTGAGGAAATGGTCATAAGTGCTGCAGCTAATGAACTTACTGAAAGCATAGAGCTTATTACAGAACTATCCCCAGTAGTAGAAGTGGTTCCTGTCCAAGAAGTTATTGAAGTAATAGAAGTAGCAGAGGAAGTAATAGAGGAAGTAGTAGTAGTCCCAAGAGTTTTGGAAATTCATGTAGAAAGCAGCCCGGCGAATCCCCTTGTAAATAACCCTTGGACCTTTGTAATTATGGTAAATTACCCCAACCCTTCTTTTGTAAATATAAGACCTCCGGAAATTCCTTCTTCTTTGCAAATGGATAACAGGGTAAGGGTAGAAGCCAGAATTTTTAGGGGAGAAAGATGGACTAGGTTTGAGTATACTTTTATTTCCAGAAGCTCAGGAACTTTTACACTGGATCCTTTTATTGTTACGGTCCCTGAGCTTCAGGCGCAGACTGCAAGAACCAGTGTCACTTACAGGGAAGCTCCTGTAACAGTTAGGCGCTATGACCCGCGTTTCTTTTGGCTTAATACTGAGTTTACTTTCCACCAGGGACAGCGCGGCGAGCTGCATTTAGAGCTTAGGGACTGGAACCCCGATTTGGTCCTTCCCCGGGGAATATTCCATGGAAGAGCCCCTGTAAATGCCATACTGACAGAAAACCCTCCTGTGGAAAGCGCCAATAATACTTACCGTTATACTATAAATATTATTCCTTTGGACGAAAACCAAATAACACTTGAGTCTTTTGTTTTTGTAACAGATGTGCATAACTTGACAGTGCCTATTCTTAGAGTACCTGTGCTTGCTGCTTTACCGCAAAATCCGCCTTTGACACAGGAACTTACTCAGGATTATCCTGAGCCTCTTTTGGAGGAGACAGAAGCTGCGCTTTTTGTTTTTCCCCATGCTGGCAAAAATGTTTTTTTTCCCCTGCAGAATTCTTATGATAACATAGTAAGAAATATTGAAGAGCTCTGGACAGAAGGAAGAAGAGGTGAGGCCCTTGCAGAGGTTAGGCGTAACGAAAGGGATAGTTTTGCCGGTGTATATCTTGGCTCTCTTCGCCTGGAAATGGAACAGATACTAGGTCTTGGTTTTACAGAAGATGAAAACTGGCGCCCTTTAAGGATACATCCCTTATCCTGGTTCATTTCTGTTTTTCTGATAATTTTTACCGGAATTTTTTTACTTATTTATAGACCGCGCAAGAGAAGAAAATCCGTAATTAAAAATTACTCCCTGCGCAGTCCTGTTAATAAAATATCTTATTCATCCATGAAAGGATTAAAAATTGTCTTTATATATTTTCTTATAATAGGTTTTTCTTATATCTTTTTTGAGGAAGGCGTTAGGCAATTTTTACTTTCTCCCCTGGATTCCACAAAAAGCGGTATTGTAGTGGAAAGAACAGCCGCACATATAATACCTGATTTTAATTCCGGAGTTAATACGGTGTTTAACGAAGGACAGCCTTTAAGTGTAGGGGAACTGCGCGGTGAATGGCATTATGCTGAATCCAATGATGGCAGATCCGGCTGGATACATTACAGTTCTGTTATTACATACTAGGACACAGGAATTAAAATGGATTTTGGCAGCATACTTGATAAATGGGAAAAAAAGAGTTCACAAAATGTTGTTAAAGACAAAGATAAGGAAATTATTTTAAGCGGAGATAAGGAAGGTAAAAAAGAGAGACGATCCAGGCTCCTTAAAAAAAAGCCTGATGCAGTAATAGACCTGCATGGATTAACTCAGGAAGAGGCATGGATAAGTCTGGATGTTTTTTTTGGGAATAGTTTAAAAACAGGTTTTGAAAAAATTCAGGTTATACATGGAAAAGGTGATCCGCCAAATAATGAAGCAGTATTGCGACTCTTGACAAAACGCTTTATAGAAAATTGTCGTTTTGCAGGTGAAAGTGCATATTGCAGTGCAAAAGAAGGCGGCACTGGTGCTACCTGGGTTATACTAAAAAATCATCTTTCGCGGTAAATAATTCTTCCTCTTGATAGATCATAGGGAGATAGAGCTATCCTGACTTTGTCGCCGGGGACTATTCTGATATAGTGTTTCCTCATCTTTCCGGAAAGATGGGCAAGGATAAGGTGTCCTTTTTGATTATCCAACTCTACCCTGAACATGGTATTTGGCAGGGCTTCCTTTACAATACCTTCAACTTCTATTGCTTCTTCTTTCGCCACAAATCCTCCTATAGCTTAATGTACATTAGAACAAAGATAGCATTTTTTTAGATTATCGTCAATTTACCGTAATAATTTCCCAAATTTTTCAACTTAACCCTTGACCGAAACAGCTTTATACGATACCATACGCAGGATAGTAATGTTTCGGGGGTGTATATGGCAAAATCAGCAGCCTTAAAAGAACAGGATTTTGTTAAAAAAATGGAAAGGTCCCTGGAAGATTTAAAAAAGGAGATTTTTTCTTCTTTGCAATCCACAAACGAAGATTTTAAGCAGATTGTGGAAGGAGTAGATCCCAAAGACCTTGTAGATGTAGCTTCGGACGATATAGATCGCAAAATGATTGAAGCACTTGGATCCCAGGAGCTGCGCCGCCTTGGAATGATAGATTCTGCCCTGACTCGTATTCAACAGGGAAAATATGGAATCTGCCTAAAATGCGGTAAAAAAATACCAAAAGAGCGTCTGGAAGCCATTCCTTATGCCTTAATGTGTATAGATTGTAAAAAAGCAGAAGAAAAACGCAACCGATAAGCATTTTATCATAACAGTATTTTCCCCATGGCATGCATGTGAAGGGCTCTTTATTTCTTTGCCCTTATAAGGTACTATAAGAAAGAGGCTATTAATGAGAATTGTGCTTGTTAGTGTTCCTGCACAGCGAAAGCATGTGCCGGAATATGTAAAATCCCTTGCCAAAGGTATGGAATCTGCAGGGCATAGAGTGGATATTCTGGATGCCTGGACAGAAGATGGCTTTCGTTTACCCGGATATGAGTATATAGTCGTTTGCGCCGAAGCTGTTTCTTTCTGGGGAGGAAACATGCCTGATGCTCTTTCCAAAATTCTTTCTGTAGGCAGCGGCCTTGTGGGTAAAAAAGGTGCTGCATTTTTAAAGAAAACCAGTCCTATTTTTATTACCAAAGCAGTCAGAAACATAATGAGGGCAATGGAAAAAGAAGGCATGATGGTAAACTGGAGCGAGGTTATACTAAATCCGTCCCAGGCTGAAATTCTAGGCAGGCGTATCGGTTCATAATGACAAATTATTATGAGCTTCTGGAGGTATCCAGAAATGCTTCTACCAGAGAAATAAAAAGTGCATTCCGCGAAAAAGCTAAAAAATTACATCCAGATATAGCAGGGGATAAGGGCGCATCAGAGATGCGAAAGCTCCTTGCCGCTTATGAAACCCTTGCGGATCGTAACCGCCGTTATGAATATGACAGAATTTACAATAGGTTTTCCGGTAAAAACCGTTTTAACTACCGCAGTTATTTAAGAGAGCGCTGGAATGATCCTGTAAGTCAGTCTAAATTGATTTTCTTTGAGCTTTTACATCTGGAAGAGGACAGTGCCATTACCATATGGGAGGAACAGGGGGGCTTAAATTTCCACATGGAAAAATTCCTGGACAGGGAAGACTGGATGGACTGTACTTTTATTCTTGCCGAGGAATTATCCAAAAGAAAGCGTTACTACGAATCTTTTGTCCTGCTTGTAAAGTTAATACGGGAAGAAAGAGTCCAGGCATATTTTAAACATTTTACAGAAGAAATAGAAAACTTTTTAAAAGAAATTGTTAGGTTACATTTACGGCAAAATGTTGATACAGATACTTATGTGGATTGCCTTGAAGCGCTGCTTGATCTGGGATTTAACTCCCAATACGAAGCCCGAATTTTGCGATCCCTTGCGGAAACCTTTATCCGTATGGGAGAGTTAAGCAGCGCAGAAAAAGTTTTCAGGGAAGCCCTTAAGCTGGATCCAAAGCTTCCCAATACTATTCAACTTAGGCGAAAACTGCATGTATAAAGGGAAGCTTAATGATACGGCTTAAAAACGAAAAGCAAATTCAGGGTATTAGAAAATCCTGCCATATGCTTTCTGCCATGTACCGTGAATTAATCCCTTTAATAAAACCCGGAGTTGAGACTATAGAAATTGATATTTGGGTACGTAAATGGATAAAAAAAGCGGGAGGTAAACCGGCTTTTTTGGGAGTAATAATGAGCGATAAAAAAAATCCCTATCCTGCTGCCATTTGCATTTCCATTAATAACGAAGTAATACATGGTATTCCATCAAAAAGAAAAATTAGCAAAGGAGACCTTGTTTCTCTGGACTGTGGTATTATCCTTGATGGATATTATAGTGATCAAGCCATTACCCTGGAGATGGATAAAATGAATCCTGATACCAAACGACTTAGCAAGGTAACACGGGAATGTCTTTATAAGGGGATTAAAGAGGCTAAAACAGGGAACCGCCTTCTTTCCATTGCAAGAGCCGTGCATGGTCATGCATCTGCCTGTGGATATGGGGTTGTTCATCAATTTTGCGGTCATGGTGTAGGCCTTGCATTGCATGAAGATCCTCCTGTAAGTAATGTCCCAAAGGGAGCTAATCCTAAATTTGCCGGAGGAATGGTTTTGGCTATAGAACCCATGGTTAATATGGGTAAGGGAGATGTAGAGATTCTGGATGATGGCTGGACCGTTGTAACTGCCGACGATTCACTTTCTGCGCATTGGGAGCATACAGTGGTTATTTATCCTGACAGGACTGAACTTTTAACTGAACCGGTCTGCGGAGAAGACCTGGAAGCTCTGGAATTAAAACAATATAAATTGTAACTATCTATTAATTATAGGATTTAGTATTTATATACGTAAGGAGTTATAATTAACACTTAGGAGAGTATTATGAACCTTGAAAAAAAACTTTCTTCAAGAAGCTTTTTAATTTTTAATTTGGTGCTTATTGGGGTAATTTTTGGATTCTCCCTGGCATTTCTTTCTTTTTCATGCAGCACTCCCGGGTCTGCCAATGTTGCCAGAGCTCAGGCTCTTCCTGTAAGTACAGAGATCCCCGCAAATGCTCTGGCAATTGCGGAGGGACTGCAGTTAACCTTTAATGCTGTTGCAGAAATGGTACTTCCCTCTGTTGTAGAGGTTAAAACTGTATCAGTTCAGCGCAGGCAAAATACTACAGATCCTTTTGAATTTTTCTTTGGTCCTAGAGGTGATAGTCAGGACAGGGAATATAGGTCCAGGGCTATGGGTTCGGGAGTTATCATAAGATATGGCAATGGTATGTACTATGTGCTTACCAATAACCATGTAATAGACAGGGCAGATGAGATAGTAGTAGCGACAAGAGACGGAACCGATTACCCGGCGGAAGTTGTTGGAAGGGATGTTAGGCGGGATCTTGCCGTGCTTTCTTTTACTACCAGCGACCGTTTAACTTTGGCGATCGTTGGAGATTCAGACAATGTGAGAGTAGGTGACTGGGCTATTGCCATGGGGAACCCTTTGGGAGAACAGTTTGCCTTCTCTGTAACTCTGGGAATAGTAAGCGCTTTGGGACGTACAGGTGGTCCCGGTGGTAATATTAACGATTTTATCCAAACTGATGCTTCCATTAACCAGGGAAATTCCGGAGGTCCTCTTGTTAACCTTAGGGGAGAAGTTATTGGCATTAATACCTGGATAGCCAGTAATACTGGGGGAGGTTCTGTTGGACTTGGATTTGCAATACCCATAAATAATGCTGTTAGAGTAATAGAAGATATAATACAGTCAGGCTCTGTAAGAGATGGCTGGCTGGGTGTTTCGCTTTATGATCCCACCAGGGACATGCTTGACGCTCTAAGCATAACAAACCCAAGAGGTGCATTGGCAGCGCAGGTTTTTATAGGTTCTCCTGCTTATATAGCTGGTTTGCGTCCCGGTGATTTTATTACCCACATGAATGATGCAGAGATAAGGGGCTCAAGTCATCTGGTTCAGGCAATAGGAAATTTAAGACCCGGTGAGCAGGTTACTTTTAGAGTTTTAAGAGACGGAGTTTCCATGACTTTTAATGCCCGCATTATAGCCAGGACAGATGAAGTTACCACAGACAACAGGAACTTAATGCCCGGTATGCTGCTGCTGCCCATGAACGATGATATTCGAAGAAGTCTAAACCTTGGCAGCAATGCAGAAGGACTCTTTGTATCTCAGGTTTTGGAAAATACTCCTGCTGCCATAGTGGGCTTAAGAAATGGTGACAGAGTTACTGCCGTTAACGGTATTCCTGTACCTAACCTTTCTGCCTTTTACAGGGTATTAAGAGAAAATACTGCAACAGAAATTTGGTTTAGTTTTATAAGGGGGGAAAACACTCTTGAATCTATCAGGTTTATTAGATAGTTAAAAGAGGAAAAAGATGGCATTTATAAAGAACCTTTTTGACAAAAATTTTTTGGAGTATGCTTCCTATGTAATTAGGGACAGAGCCATTCCTGATCTGGAAGATGGCTTAAAACCCGTTCAAAGGCGTATACTGCATACTCTTTTTGATATGGATGACGGGAAGCTGCATAAATTATCCAATGTTATAGGCCGCTGTATGCAGTATCATCCTCATGGCGAGGCTTCTATAGGACCTGCACTTATAGTTCTTGCAAACAAAGGCTTTTTTATAGATAGACAGGGAAACTTTGGCAATATATATACAGGAGACGGCGCTTCTGCTCCAAGATACCTGGAATGCCGTGTTACTCCTCTGGCAAAAGATATATTTTACCACCCAAAACTAACACTATATGCAGATTCCTATGACGGGCGAAATAAGGAACCTGTTATTTTTCCTGCAAAAATTCCCGCTGTTTTAATTTTGTCAGCAGAAGGTATTGCGGTAGGAATGTCTACAAGGATACTACCCCACAATATTATAGAAGTGCTGGAAGCGGAGAAGGCCTGTATTTCCGGAAAGAGTTTTAAGCTTTACCCGGATTTTCCTACAGGAGGTCTTGTTGATGTTTCTGACTACCGTGACGGCAATGGCAAGGTTTTAGTCAGGGCAAAACTGGATACTTCCGATCCCAAGAAAATTGTAATTAAGGAACTTCCCTATGGTTCTACGACAGAAAGCATAATTGCAAGCATAGAAACTGCCGCAAAGGCAGGCAGGTTAAAAATACAGGGGATTAATGACTATACTACAGACAGTGTAGAAATTGAAATAAAACTTGCTAGAGGAGTTTATGCTCAGGAAGTTGTAGATGCCTTATTTGCATTTACTGAATGCGAACAGAGCATTTCTGCAAATCTCCTTGTAATTAAGAATACCAATCCTGTAGTTATGACAGTTACCGAGGTAATTAAGTATCACTCCAAGCAGTTGATTAAAATTCTAAACAAAGAACTGGATATAGAAAAAGGGGAACTTCTTGACAGGAAACATCTAAGAACTCTTGAAAGAATTTTTATAGAAGAAAGAATTTATAAGCACATAGAACAGATGAAAACAGCTGAAGCTGTTGTTAAAGCTGTAATAAGCGGGTTTAAACCTTTCTTAAAAGAGATAGGTTCAAGGGGAGTAAGCGAGGATGATGTAGATTATCTTTTGCGTATACCCATTAGAAGAATTTCGCTTTACGATATTAACCGTGCAAAAAAGGAAATGGAAGAAATAGATGCCAGGGTAAAGGAGATAAACCGTCACCTTAAAAACCTTAGCGCTTATGCACTTGCGTGGCTGGACAGCATTATTGCAAAAATAAAGGCAAGCGATGCAATTGACGGAGGTGCAAGAAAATCCAAAGTGGGTGCTTTTGAAAAAATTGATGTTAAGGAAGTTGTAAAAAAAGACATTACAATCAAGTATGATACTGTTACCGGTTACCTGGGTACTGCGGTTTCCGGGGAAACCATGGCAGAAGTCTCTCCCTTTGACCGTATTCTTACACTCAGACAGAATGGGGTATGGTCTGTAAATGACATAAATGAAAAAGCTTTTGTAGGTACGGGAGCCTGGTGGATAGGTGTAGCAGACAAGGATGTAATTTCCAATACTGTTTTTACAATAATTTATAAAGACAGGGATAACGGTTTTCCTTTTATAAAAAGGTGTACTATTGACGGATGGATAATGAATAAAGAGTACTCCCTTGTTCCCGAAGGTGCTTCTGTGCTTTATGTCAGCACAAAGGAAAAATTTTCCTTTAACTTAATCTATAAACCCAAGCCCAAGTTAAAAATATTAAAGCAATCTTTTAAAGCCCAGGATTACAATGTCAGGGGTTTAAAAGCCGGAGGCATAAGGCTTGCATCCAGGGAAGTTTCAAAAATAGACGGCGTCTAAAATTTGCCTGGAGGGGAGGTAACATGGAAACTAATGAAAATAAAGATACTGAAGAATTTTTCGATCCAAATTCAGGAATATCTCTTGAGGAACAGCAGGATATTCTTGATGAAATAAACAAAATGGCAGCGGGGAAGCGTCTTATAGGGAGCGAAGCTTTGTCTGCAAAAAAGAAAGGAATTTTCTTTCCCTTGGCAGTTAATGTTCTTGCCATTATCATTCTAGGTCTTGGTTTTTTTATTCTTTCCACTCTTCATAATCAGGATGCTGAAGGTATACGTCTGGGTTCCGCTGCTTTGGGTCTAACCGAGCGTATATTGATACAGGAAATCAGGCAGGAGACATCGAGGCTGCTAGGTGAAAAAGACTCAGAGATTAATACTGTTGTTTCCAGGTTAAATGCGGCTGACGAAGAGTACCGTCTTTTACAGCTCTCGGTAGAGACTATGACAGAAGAGCAAAGGCAAAGAGCTTTTTATCTGCAAAATTCCCTGGAAGAATATCGCATATCCCTTGCGGGGCTTCAAAACGAAAGAGCAAGGATAATTGAGGATTCTCTTATACAGGAAGCAGCATTAAGAAGCAGGGAGAGTCAGGCGGAACGTATGGAGTTAAGTTTAAGCCTTGCAATGGATGAACTTAGAAACTTAAGTGATGAACAGGACAGGTTAAGGAGAGCAGAAGATCAGATTAGGAGTTTTTATTTAAATATAAATGAGCATATAGATAACAATCGTATAAACGAGGCAAAGAATGCCCTGCAATCCATGGAAGACTTCCTTAATGCTCCGTCTTTACGCAATATAAGGAATATAGAAACTATACTGCAGTCGCATTTTACTGCCATTGGCATACTGAATAATTTACTTGATGCAAGCACCGGTACTTTTATTGAAGCTTTGCCGCAGCAGACGCTTGTAGTAGAAGTAGAATCAGCCATAAACCGCGATCTGGAACTTAGGATTAACTCACTGGAGGGGATCATTGTTCAACAGGAAGCTGCGATAGCCGCAATAAGCGGGCAGGGGAGTGATCAGGAAAGGCTTATTGCAGAATACCTTGGCGAAAATAACTCTTTAAGAGAGGCTAATATAAACCAGCAGGAAACCCTAAACAGGCGTGATGCGGAAATTGTAAATTTAAGAGCACAGGTTTTTCAACAGGAACAGGAGAGCGGAAATTTAAACAGAACTATTAGCAGTTTGAACATACAGCTTGAAAGTGCCAACAGCAGAATCTCCCAAAACGAAGCGAGCCTTGCGCTGCAAGTTAGTGCGTTTAACGCATTGGAGGAAGAACAGGCTGTCCTGCTTGAAAGTTACAGAGAGCTTGAAACCCGTCATGCAGACCTTCAGCAGAGGCTGGATTCCGCTCTAAGATTGTTCCAGGGTGAATAGACCATTACTTTGACTGCATTACCTCTACCCCGTCCCAGTCGGGTGCGGGAGGGGAGGCTATGTATTTTTTACATCTTTCTATCATCATAGCAGAGTTATAGTCTTCCGGAAATTCTTTGTATACTGCCATAAAGTGTTTTGCAGCTTCTGTAAAGCTGCGGCGATAATAGAGGATCATACCCCTGTTGTGAACTGCCCAGGCTTTTTCTTCCTTTTCTGTAAGAGAGTTAGATGCAGTATATATTTTTACTCCCTTTGTTTTCCCTGCAACAGCTACAACGTCAAGCAGTCTGAAATTTAAGCCCTCTGCTTTATTATCATTTTTGTTTATCGCTTCGTAAATAACTTCGGATACAAGAATTTCTGTATGGTATATCTTGTTTAAGCCTTCCATGCGGGAAGCAAGGTTTACCATGTCGCCTATTACAGTATAATCCATTTTTCTTTCACTGCCTATATTTCCTACTGTAACGTCCCCATAGTTAATCCCTATGCCTACATTAAACTCCGGCTTGCCATCTTTCCTTTGATTCTCGTTAAACCTTTTTACGGACTCTATCATTTCAAGGCCTGCAAGTACGGACTGCAGCGCATCATCTTCGTATTTAACGGGAGCACCCCAAAACGCCATGATGGCGTCCCCTATGTATTTATCCACAATACCGCGTCTGTTCATTATTATATCAACCTGGCCGGAAAAATATCTGTTAAGCGCTTTAACAAGATCATCAGGCGCCATATTTTCCGATATTGTAGTAAAACTTCTTATATCCGAGAAAAGCACGGCAAGTTCCCGGTTTTCTCCTATCAGCATGGCTTCCGGGGCAGCAAAAAACCTGTCTATTAGTTCTTTTGGAACATACTTTTGAAAAATCTGCCTTATGCGCAGCTCTTTTTTACCTGCAAGTACGGCTTCAAAAGCATAGCGTTTGATTTGTCCGTATGCTTTTTCCAGTTCTCCTGTCATTAAATTAAAGGTAGAAGCAAGCTTGCCTGTTTCGTCTCCGAATTCCACTTCTACCCTGGAAGAGAGATCGCCGCTGTCTGTAATGGCATTCATTGCCTCTACAACTTTGGCAAGCGGGTTTGTAAGGTGCTGTGCAAAGAAAATAAGTATTAGCATAGCTAGTATAGATGATACGGCAAGTGCAATTAATGTCTGAAAACGTATGCGGTTGGCGTCGTAATAAAAAGTGTTTACTTCTTCGCTTAGTATTATATACCAGCCAAAGGGGGTAAAGTAAAAAGATTTTATTACCCTTTCATCTCCGCCTATATAGGCTCTAATGATACTGTCATTTTCTTCCCTTAAAAGTGTCATTAGCCTTTCTCTTTCTTCCATGCTTATGTTTAGTGAAGAAGTAGACATGGCAATATTTTCGTTGTTATCTATGGCAAGTATAATTTCTGTATCGCTTATTATTGTGTTTAAGGCATATAAATAAACCGCCTGTTTTGCAGCTTCTACCATGTCTTCTCTTCCTGTAAATTCGTTTTCTAAAAGGAGATTCCATTGGCTTTCGGCATATTTTTCCAGCTCTGTTGCCTTATAGTTCAAGAAACTCTGGGCTATACGAGTTATACCGCTTTCGGCGGAAAAGTAGGAAGCTGCCTGTGCCAGGCACAGGGCTGCAAATACTACAGGGAGTACTACAAGTATAATTTTAGTGCGGATTTTCATTATTTAAAAAGTTTAAGATATGGTGCTTTCTTAGGCAAGGGGTTAAAGGTTTAAAGCCATTACCTTGCTGTTTCTGTTATGGTCGTATATAAGGCGTCTTTTTTCGGGAAGGCTTTCCGGCATAACTTCCTTAAAACCAAGAGATTCAAACCAGTCCGAACTTCCTGTTGTTAATGCAAAGACTTTTTTCTGATTTAGTTTTCTTGCCTTTTCTGTTAAATAGTTTACCATTTTCCTTCCAAGGCCCATCTCTGTATAGGAAGGGTCGGTAGCTATGGCAGCAATTTCCGCCTGTTTTTCTCCCCATAAGTGCAGGGCACCGCAGGCACGAATCTGTGAATCTACTTCGAATACAGCATAGTCATCTTTTTTTTCCCTTATGTCTTCTGCGCTTCTTCTTACAAGCTTGCCCTGCTTCATAAGCGGTTCCATTAGGCGCAATATCTCTGCAATATCTCTGCTTTTAATTTCTCTTATTGATACATACTCGTCCCTGTGTATCATGGTGCCGGCTCCAAGGTTGGAAAAAAGCTCTTTTAATATTGCACCTTCTTCGCTGCCATTAATAATATGTACCCTTTTTACTCCGTCATTTAGAGCTTTTACTGCCATTGCAAGCTCTCTTTTGGATTTGCTGTCTATGGGGTTTGCTTCAAGTATAAGTTTGGCTTCTTCCGGGCTTAATATATTCACCCTGCCATTTTCATCTGTGTTTATATTCCCCGGGATTTTTAGAGTGTTACATGAAACTCCGCCGGATAGTGTTACTATAAAGAGTTTTTCTGCTTTTAATTTTGCCGCTGCCTGGCATGAAATTTCGTTGCTGGATACATTATATGCTTTTCCTGTTGAGTTCCAGCTCACGCATGGCAGTATGGGTATCATTTTAAGGTCTAAAATTCTGTTAAATGAATCCAGGTAAAACTTGTCTACAGAACCTGTATGCTCCATATCCACACCATCAATAACTCCAAGACCCCTGGCTCTGAAAAAATTTCCTATTAGGGCATCTACCCTGCTGCCGGAAAAGCCTGTCATATAGGAGGAAGCAGTGTGAAAAGCTGCCATCTGCACATAAGGCATTGCTTCTGCACTGCTTATTCTTAACTGCCCCTTGTACCGCACTTCTATTTTGTTTTCTTTAAGTACAGTGTCTATCCACTCTCTTGCTCCCGGTACTACAACGACACGGAAACCTGTTTTATTTAACAGGGCAAGATCGCTTAACAAAGAAGGAAAAATGGGGTTTTCTGTTACCGGAAAGTCAATTTTAAAAACCATTGTAGAACCTTCAAAGCGGCTTTTATAATGAAATGCCTCTCTGATTAGTTCTACCTGTGACCAGGAATTTTCCATAATTAGCTTAGGATGTTTAGTAAGCCGCCCATTTGAGGATCGGGCAGGGGGTTGTAGGGCATCTCTGCATTGGCGGACAGAGCTTCCAGATATTGCAGTCTATATGTATCTACCAGTGCTTCCAGATCCAGTGTTGCAAGATGATCTTGAGTATCTTCATAGCCTGTTGCAGAGGAAAGATCATTGTTGCTTAATTGATTTAAGCGCCCAATAAGGGCATCCAGTAAATTTAATCTGGAAATTGAATGTCCATGGGTACCTTCCGGAGCAGGAGTTCCGGATACATACTTAAAATGTGAATATATAAGAGAAGCAGAATCTACAGGCAGGGACATTCTTCCCCCCTGAGCCGCATATTGGCTGATGCTGGGTAAATAGACGTTGTTTATTCCGTGCATCATGGTTTTCTCCTGTAATCCTATACTTTTTTTTCGGATTTTGGGGATAAAACTTTAGTGCCCGATTATTACAGCATAATTGCAGTTATTACAAATAATTTCTTCAATGGCAAATAATATTTTTTTATCGACTTTATTTTCATGGTTACAGTTAATGCAAGGATTTACCTTTGGCTCCTGGAGCAAAGCGGCAGCAATTATAATGTAATTATTGTCTAAATTGCCAAGGAGATCGCCGTAATTAATAAAAATATTAGAGGGATTATCTGGATCCAGGATATGGATAAGCCCCATATGCATGTTATAGCCTGTAAATAATACAGGATTACTCTGTGATAAATTTATTATTGCGGGGATTTGGTATGTTTCAAGGTATATAAGTATTTCCCGTAAATATAATGCCTTTACTGTGCTGACATATAGCCCCAAATTTTCCAGGTACATCCCTGCAGAAGATGATTGCAAAACAGCGTTACTCGTCCCGCTGATGCCAAAATAATAGTTTTCTATCATCCTTAAAACTGCATGCTCGCCTCTTGCTAAAGCAATTTTACTAAGCTCTGTGTTTCGTTCCGGTATAAAATCGTGAATATCCAGGCTGTCTACACGCAGCATTAGTCTAAGCAGGGGAGGAATACTCACTGCTGCCATTCCCAAAATCATTACTAAAATAAAGCTTATCAATATAAACTCAATTTTGTTTTTATTAAAAAAAATTAACCTGGAAAAGATTATTTCAAGATGCTTTTTTATTTTTTTCATTTTTTACCTAAATGCTCCAAAAAGCCATCCCAGGAAAAGTAATACACCAATAATAATAAGGAAGAAAGGACCAACAACTATAATTGCAGCGATAAACATTGCAGGTAAATCACCTTTTTCAAGTTCTACTTTTTCATTTTTTGGTGAATTATTTTCCTCTTGCTCCGCCTGCCCTTGGGGCATCTTTCTAAATAGCAAATTACGAAAGCTTATGGTGACAGGCTACAAAATGACCGGGAGCCGCTTCTTCCAGTTCCGGTGTCAATTCCTTGCAAATATCTGACACATAAGGGCATCTAGTATGGAACTTGCATCCGGAAGGAGGCTTGATTGGGCTTGGTATATCTCCTTCCAGTATGATCTCTTCACCCGGTTTATCTATATCCGTAGTGGGGATGGCTTTTAAAAGGGCTTCGGTATAGGGGTGCCGCGGTTTTTTAAACATATCTTCTTTTGCTGCCAGTTCCACTATATTGCCAAGGTACATTACACCTATGCGGTCACAGATATACTTAATTACCGACATGTCGTGGGAAATAAATAAAAAGGTAAGCTTGTCCTTTTCTTTTAATTCCGAAAGTAAGTTTAAAATTTGTGACTGTATGGAAACATCAAGGGCAGAAACAGGTTCGTCGCATACTACAAATTTCGGATAGACAGCCAGAGAACGGGCTATGCCTATGCGCTGACGCTGTCCCCCGGAGAATTGATGCGGATACCTGTGTATCATATAGTCTGCAAGACCTGTGTCCTGCATTACTTTTTTTATGTATTCAAACATTTTCTCGTTTGTACCTGTGAAAAAGTTTTGTGCAAGAAGACCTTCGCCTATTATTTGTCCTACTGTCATTCTTGGATTTAACGAGGAATAAGGATCCTGAAAAATAATCTGCATTTCCTTGCGCAGGCTTCTCATTTCGTTATAATTAAGCCTTGAGAGGTCTATACCGCTGTCTCTGAATCTGTCCAGAGTCTGAAAATTAATATCGTCCTGCATTGTTATGCGTAGTTTTTCTATTTCTTCGTGTTTTTCGCTTATTGTCTTTTCCAGCAGGGCTATGTCTTTTTCGTCTTTGTCATTGGTCTTGTTATTGATTTTCTTTAGGATTAGCTTGTTTCTTTTTTGTACTGCTTGTTGATACTGGGTATAGGAAGTTCTGACTGCATCAAGGTCTTTGTGTATTATTAATCCGCCCAAAACCTGGACTATTGCCAAAAAAATATCTTCGCAGTTCTTTTTTGACTGTGCAAGATCCTCCATTGCACTAAATAACTGCTTTTCATTTTTAGTTTCTTCGCTTTTTAGGATCTCAATGGATTCAAAGAGAGCTTCTGTTTTATCGTTTTGTTTTACAAGCTCATCCAGTAATGCAGGAAGTCTTTTTACAGTATTACCAAGATACTTGGGAGCAAGGGAATCCAGGCTGCGCCCGTAGTAAAGGGTTTTTCCGTGAGTCTGGTTATATAACTGTAAAATAGTACGCCCAAAGGTCGATTTACCGCAGCCGCTTTCTCCCACAAGGCCAAAGGTTTCCCCTTCGTAAATATCCATTGATATGCCGTCATTGGCGCGTACAAAAAGGTTTTTCTTTCCTTTAACGGGAAAGTACTGTTTAAGGTTTCTTACCCTAAGCAGAACCTTTTTTTCTTCGGTTTGGGAAGCCGGATAATCTATGGAAAGTGCAGTTTTAATGGCAGTTCTAATTAATTTATCATGATCCACTTCTTTCCCCTTTGTTTCTATCTGTCTTTGCGGGATAAAAACACCGTATAGAATGATTAGGCGCAACTTCTGTTAATTCCGGATGAGAGTTTTTACACTTTTCCTCTGCATACTTACACCTTGGAGCAAAGCGGCAGCCTTTGGGTAATGCAAGAGGATGCGGAACGCTTCCCGGTATTGCTTCAAGGCGTGTTCCGGATGGAGTATCCAGTCTTGGGATAGAGATCATCAATCCCTCAGTGTAAGGGTGGGACTTTTCCTGCATGGTAAATATTGTCCGTTTGGGCGCCATTTCCACTACTTCCCCGCAGTACATTACCGCAACATGATCTGCCATTTGGTTTATCACTGCAAGATCGTGCGTTATAAAGAGTATGGATGTTCCCTTTTCTTTTTTTAACTCATTCATTAGGCGGAGTATCTGAGCCTGTATTGTTACATCAAGCGCTGTTGTTGGCTCGTCGGCTATGAGTATACTTGGTTTACAAGCCAGTGCCATTGCGATCATTACCCTTTGGCGCATACCGCCTGAGAGCTGGAAGGGATACTGCTTTGCTACAGTATCCGGGTTTGGGATTTGCACGTCTTTAAGAATATTTATAACTTCTCTGTATGCTTCTTTTTTTGTCATCCCCTGGTGTATCATGTAACTTTCACCAATTTGCTTTTCTACGCTAAACACAGGGTTTAAACTAGTCATGGGTTCCTGAAAAATAAAGGATATACGATTACCCCTTATTTTATAGAGTTCTTCAAGCGGAGTTTTAACAAGGTCTTTTCCCTCGAAGAGTATTTCTCCGGAATGTATGTATCCGTTTCCATCAAGAATCTTTAGTATACTCATGGCAGAAACAGATTTTCCGCTGCCGCTTTCGCCTACAATTCCAAGGGTATTTCCTGCATCAAGGGAGTAGGAAACACCATCTACACCCCTGACCGTACCGCGCTTGGTGTTAAAATATGTGTGAACATTTTTCAGTTCCAGTAAAGGCATGTTTACCTACCTGTCGTTTGATTTAGGATCAATTGCATCACGCAGGGCGTCTCCTATCATACTGATGCTGATTACAGCAAAACTTAAAGTTAAAGCAGGAAATACCCAGCGCCACCAGTGTGTACGAATATCAATGGAACGTAAGCCCTGCAGCATATTGCCCCAGGATGGCGAAGGCTCTGTAATACCCAAGCCTAAAAAAGAGAGGGATGCTTCAAAGATCATAATTGTGGCAAGGCTTAAAAGTATCTGTACAAGTACCACGGGTAAAATGTTTGGAAGTATATGTTTAAAAATTATTACCCTTTCTTTTACTCCTACCGCTTTGGCGGCAGTAACAAAGTCTTTTTCCCTTTCTACAAGTATGTTTGCCCTGGTTAAACGCGCCAAAAAGGACCAGTTAAGTCCGCCCCATATAAGCATAATCAAAATCAGACGCTGGTGCTGAGGTAAGCTGTGTCCTATTGCATAGGAAAGAACAATTGCAAGGGGCAGGAAGGGAATGGAATTTACTATCTCGGCAAAACGCATAAGGATAAGATCCACTTTTCCAAGGAAGTAGCCGGAGATTCCTCCTATTAGAATGCCTATAAAACTTGCTATTAAAACTCCAATGGCACCTATTGTTAAGGATATTTTTCCGCCGTCCAGTACGCGGCGAAATACATTGCGCCCGTAATGATCCGTTCCCATAAGATAGCCGGAGAAGCCCCAGGTGTGAACACTCCCGGAGCTGTCTATTGCATAGTTTTGATAATAACCTGAATGTACAGATACTGCGCTGCTTAGATTTGGGCTGTTTGTCTGTCTGTAGTTGTTCCTTCCCCATGAGACAACAGAGCCATCGTCAAGGGAGGCTGAAAAATGCCAGCTTCCTGCCGAAATGGACCTTACCCGCCCCTGTATTTCCTGAGGGATGTTTTCTACACCATGTTCGCGGTTACCCCAGGTGACAAGCGTGCCGTCTGTAAGAAGGGCAAGTACATCCCTGTTAGTTGCTGCTACTTCCATTACGCGTCCCTGTATGTGCTGGGGCATAGCCGTAATAATAAGAATATCCCTGTTGCTTAGCGCGTAAAGGTTTCTTTCGTAGGAAATAACAAAGGCGGTGGAATCGTTTGAGTGAACTTTTTCCACCTGCCCCTGGAATAGATCCGGTCTTACATCCACAAAGCCGCGGTTGCCCCATACATGGATTTCCCCTGTATCATCTACTGCAATGGATATTTGGTTGCCGGCTTCTATAAATACTATGTTGGAAAGGCGTACTTCCGGAGGAATAGGCGAAAGCCTGTGTCTGTCATTCCCCCAGGTAAAAACATTTCCCCTGTCGTTTAGGGCAAGTATATGATCCATGCCAACGGAGATCATGGTAATGTTACCCATATTTGAAGGTATTTCCAGTAATCTTTCGTTAGTGGGATTGCCCCAAATGTAAACATTATTGCCAAGGTCTACTCCAACGCCAAAGGAGTTTCCTACATCAATAAGTTTTGCGTTATTCGCAAGTTCAGCCGGAACGCTCATTAGATTAAGGCCGGGTCTTATATGCTGTTGTGAAGAATCTGTAAAGTTTACATCGAGTGGGAAGAAAATGGGAAGTATAAAACAAAGTGAAAAAATAAGTCCAAAGATTATCATGCCGGCAATGGCAGTTTTCTTGGAAAGAAAATTATTTAAGGCGGTGCGTCCCGGGCTTTGAATAAGTTCTTCTTCTATGATAGTTTCGCCATTGTTTTCCAGGTCATTTATCATTTCTGACATACTCTGCCCCCTAATTAAACTTTGCCCTAGGGTCAACAAGGGTATATGCAAAATCCATTAACAGATTTGCAGTTAATGCCAATACCACATAAAAGAGCAGCATGGTAAAGGTAACGTTAAAGTCCCTGTTGTGTAATCCTTCCAGCATTACACGCCCCATGCCGGGATAAGAAAAAACGCTTTCCACTATCATGGAGCCGGAGAAAAGGCCTACAGTCCAGCCTATAGTAATATTTACAAGTGGGATTAAGGAGTTTCTAAAAGCATGAGAGTAAATTACTACTTTTTCCTTTACACCTTTTGCGCGGGCTGTACGCACATAATCCTGTCTTAGGGCTTCTATCATGCCGCTGCGTACATAACGGGTTATAGATGCAAGATTTGCAAAGACCAGGGTGAGTGCGGGCAGAACCATGAACCTTGCCTGATCCATAAACCTTGCAAAGCCCGATCCCTGAAAGCCGACTGTACCCGAACCGGAAATTGGCAGTAGATTTAAAAACACGGCAAAGAGGGTAATAAAAAGTATGCCCCATATAAAGGTAGGAATACTTACCCCGACTATGGTTCCTATTTGAACAACATTGTCAAAGGTTCTTCCTTTTTTTACAGCGGTAAAAATACCAAGCGGAATGGTAATTAAGAAAACAGAAATCATTACCACAATACTTAATCTTAGGGTGTTTCCCATTGCAGGCCTTACTATATCCATTACATCCATGTGGTACATGATGGAACGGCCAAAGTTAAATGTAAGTACATTACGCATCCAGATTAAGTATTGAACAGGGTAAGATCTGTCCAGGGCGAGTTCTATGCGTGCAAGTTCTATGGCAGCATTCCAATCAGCGGGAGTCATTCCGGGTTGTATTGCGCCTACCTGCATTATTGCCCTATCACCGGGCGCATTTTGATAAACTATAAATATTATTATTGATGAGATAAAAAAAACAAAGACAAGATACACAAATCTCTTAAGTAAATGCCTTAACATGGAGAACTCCTGGGATATTAGGAAGGATACCCCGCCTTATGAACGGGGTACCCTGCTTATGCTAATACAGGCTAAATTATCTTAATCTTGCCCACAGTATGGAATTTGACCATGTACGGAAAGGTGTAGGATTATAGTTCTCCAGATTTGCTGGGAAGAAGTCAAAATACTCATCTGAGTAAAGAGGAAGATCCGGGAGTACCATGTTCCAGCGGGTTTGGAAATCCAGCCAGAGCCTGTCCCATGTGGCAGTATCGCCGGGGTTTGTTGCCCTCATTGCTACGCCCAATCTATGAAGTTCGGGATCGACAATGTAGTTGGCATTCCATGTGCCCCAATATTCTTCATCCGGGTTATAGGTATCCCATGGAGATACTGCAGGGGAAGACCAGGAAGTAGCAAGGTTGAACATATGGAAATCTGTTACCCTAGCTGCTCTTTCCCTTTGAAGAGTGGGGAAGTCGCCCTGGGTCTGATTTATTATCATACCTATTCTTGCAGCTTCGGGAACTATCATTGCTGCAATAAGGTCTGCTACACGGTTATCAACAGTGGCAAACCATTCTATTACAAGAGCCTCCAGGTTTCCCTCTGGAGTTCTGCGGTATCTTGGAAGGCCTGAACCAACAGCATAGGCACCGCCAGTGGCGTTAAGTGTCCAGCCATCAGCTACCAGGAGTTCAGTTGCCCTGTTCAAGTTGTAGTTATATTGGATAATGCGGTTATAAAGAGCTGTTCTGTTCTGCTGGTATTCTCTCATTGCCATACCGTACCAGCCATGTCCTACAACACCGTAGCCAAAGGTAAACTGGCGGGCAAATTCTTCGCGGTCTGTTACATAGGCAATGGCCTGGCGTACAGCCTGGCTGCGTGTTGGACCGTGATCGTGACGGAAACTTATATGACCATATCCTGCACGGGGATAGGTGGCATAGCTTCTTCCGCTATTGGGTACTTCTACTACATCCAGGATGGGGTCTACGTTCTGACCGCCTATACCGGCAACAAAGTTAACTTCGCCTGTTGTGTACATATCAACCTGTACAGGCTGTGGGGTTTCCCTTAAAGTAATGCGGGGTATGGAAGGTCTAGTACCGTCATAAAGCCCTTTAAAACGGGGATTTAATTCCAGTACGGCAGTATTTCCTACAGGATCATAACTAACAAGCACATAAGGTCCCGGGAATACTGTGGGATTAAATCTTTGACCGCTTTGAGGATCATCTACAGAGCGGCGGATTAAGTCCAAAGTAAAGGCATCGCTTAACCTTGCTCCCTGGGGAGTGTCAATTACTGTGACACCAGGCATCCATACATGTATGGGGTAGGGTCTTATATCAAGGTAAAGGATTTCAAAATAGTAGGGGAAATTAGGGTTTCCCTGTGCATCTGTTGCTCCTATTGTGATGCTAAAGGTAAATTCATCAATTAAACGTAATCCCTGGAAGTGCCTGGGAGCGGTGTCTCCTGCTGCTCTTACTGCGGAATAAGCGGCATGTCCCAGAATTCTGTTACCGCTTACAACGCCTGCACCCAGTTCGCGCCATTCAGGTGAGTTACGCATAAGAATGTTTCCTAAATAACTGGAAGCATTAATGGGTACTCCGTCTGAGAAAACAAGATCTCTATGCAGTTCTATTCTGTATGTTTTGGAACCGTCAGGATGATCTGTAGTACTGTGGCTTCTTACTACCTGAGGGTTCATAATCCACTGCTCGTCTGTAGTAAAAACAACGGGACCTGCATGGTCTCTTGTAAGACGCATTATATCCATGTTTACTGCGTTATTACCTGCAGGCCAGTCTTGGTGGAACCAGTTGACCATTCTGGTGGTGCTTCCAAAGTCTATTTGGGTTGCACCCTGCGGAGCAGCAGCAGTCTGTTGCCCGCCACCACCGGCAAATAAGGGAGCGGAAATTGCTAAAATCAGCAAAATAACCGAAATTTTCTTCATCTTCTATCCTCCTGTCTTTGGGGTTTTTTTACGATATATGGTATTTTTATTATTATCCCCATATATTAATTACACATATAATTTCTTCAAAAGTCAATCTGCCTGAACTATAATCCCATATTCTTCCGCCAAAGCTCTTATATCATTCCAGACATTTTCTTCCAAAGTAATGCCATTTATCCGGCTTTCTTCCATAAGTTCCATTTCTCTTTGCCCTGCATAGTAAACCTTTTTTACCCCTTCTATGGGTTTTAGGGAATTAAGATCATCAAGAAGAGTGCTAAGATCTTTTTTAAATTCTGCTGCAGGGCGGAAAATATCAAGGCGCATTGCCAAAAAGAAGTGGCATACCCTTGCGGATGTAAGCTCAGTATCCCTTACAGCTCTTCCAAAAGTGCCGCCGGAAGCAATTGCGCATAATATGTCTACCATAACGCCAAGCCCATAGCCCTTGTACCCCCCTGCCATGTCTCCTTCTCCGCCAAGGGGCAGAAGGCCTCCGCCCCTTAAATGGAGCATGTCGTCCAAAAGGCTTACAGGGTCTGTTGTAACAAGACCGTCTGTGCCTACAGCCCAGCCGGGCGGAAGCTGCTTTCCCTGTCTTTCGTAAACTTCGACTTTACCGCGGGTGACTGTTGTTGTGGACATGTCCAGGCTGAATATCTTGCCGTCAAGGGCAGGGGCTGCAAAGGCTATAGGATTTGTACCAAAGGCAGCTTCCCTTGCAAAGGTGGGAACCCCAAGCGCTGCGGTATTGGTCATGGCTATGCCTATCATGTCTTCCCTTGCTGCCATTTCCGTATAATAGGCTGCTATCCCAAAGTGGTTTGAGTCCCTTATGCTGCAGACTGCAATTCCATTTTCCTTTGCTTTTTCTATAATTCTTTTCATGGTTCTCTTGCATAGGGAAAGCCCCATGGCTCCCTGTGCGTCCAACAGCATGGATATAGGTGTTTCGTGGACAATGCGGGCTTTAATGTCTCCCTTCATAACGCCGGCTTTTAAACCTTCCGCATAACGCCTTAGCCTTGCTGTTCCGTGGCTCTGTATGCCCCGCGCATCGGCAGCAGAGAGAATTTCCGCCGAGTCCCAGGCATCTTCTTTTGGCAGTCCCAGTGCGATAAATACTTTTGCGCATAACTCTACAAGAAGCTCTTGTTTAACTTTTACCGTCATTATACTGTGTTCCTTTTAATTTTTTTGGTTGTAGTCATTTCCATGGGTTCTTCCAGTATAATGGTTCTGTTTATTTTTTGATAAGGCAGAAGCCTCTGGTTTACGTCTTTTATAATTGCCTCTATTTTATTTTTTATTTCTTCCTTGCCGGGAGTTTTACCTTCTTCGTTTTTTAATTCCGGATTGGGATAGACAAGTGCTTCTATGCCTTCGGATTTTAATTTTTCGTCAACAATATACCCGCGTATCATTATCTGCTCTATGTCGTCAAAGTAAAGCTGAAATTCGTTTTCTATTTCCTCAGGGTATACATTTTTGCCGCCTTCTGTAACAATGGTGTTTTTAGCGCGCCCTGTTAGGTATAAATAGTCTTCGTTGTCCAAATAGCCAAGGTCTCCAGTTTTAAAATAACCATCTTCAGTAAAAGCTTCTTTTGTTTCTTCGGGCATTTCAAAATAGCCCTTCATTACCATGGGTCCCTTTAAAACTACCTCTCCTATGCCTCTTTCATCCGGATCAAGAATTTTCATATCAACTTGAGGCAGGACTACACCAACACTGGTCTCTTTATAATGTTCTATGGGGTTTAAATTAATAATGGGAGATGTTTCTGTTAGCCCATAACCTTGTACAAAGTTAATACCCATCTGGTTAAACTTGCGAAAAACCGAAGGTGCCAAAGGACCTCCTCCGCATATACATATCCTTATGGAAGCCAGGGAGGCTTTGTCAAGAACACTTCCAAAAAGTTTTTTGCCGGGGTTTACACGGAAAACTTTTTTAATAAAACCGGAAATTAACATGAGAAATGAAAGTATACAATTTACCAGAGCTCCCTTTGCTTTAATACCTTTTAAAATACCCGCAAGAAGCTTGTTAAAAAGCAAGGGGACTCCAAGGAGCATTGTAATTTTCCCTTCTTTTAGTTCCTTTAGCATAACGGAAGTTACCATTCTTTTTCCAAAAACAAGCTCTGCTCCCACAGATATAGTCTCTATAAAAACAGCAAGCATGCAGTATGCATGGTGTATGGGGAGTATTGCATAAAATACATCTGTTGGGTACAGAATTAAGGGTGTTTCCTGGGCAAGATAGCAGTCGGATACCAGGTTTTTATGACTAAGCATAACTCCTTTTGGTTTTCCTGTAGTACCGGAGGTAAAAAGCAGCGCCGCAATATCGTCTTCTTCTGCAGCTTCCATTTCTGCATCAGGACCATCGAGGTCATAAATGTAAGTTCCAAGATCTTTTTTAAGGGAAATTACCTCTTGTAGCCTTCCGGGATTATCCTTAAAATGGGAATGCTTTTCTTCGTCTACGAATAGTATTTTAGAATATGAACTATTTATTAATAGTTCTGTTTCATCGTTTTTTAACTGATAATCAAGCGGAACTACAGTAGCGCCTGCATAAAGTGTTCCCAGATAGGCAACAGCCCATTCCGGTGAGTTCTTTCCTGTAACAGTTACCTTATCGCCCTTGCGTATTCCCTTGCTGTAAAGCCATCTGGATACTGCAAGAATAAGCTTCTCTGCTTCTCTATAACTAAGAGTAATGCGATCCGGTTCAAAAATTGTAAAGCAGTTTCTCTCTCCAAAAAGAGAGACAGTTATTCTGAACATCTCAGTAAGGGTAGGCCACTCTCCCTTAAATGATATACCGTCCTTTCCCTCACCTCTGTAGTTATTTAAAAATGCCCAGGGATTAATCTTCCTGAACTTATGCTTATTAGTCATTTTATACCTCTTTATTTATTTTATTAACTCTTCATTGTCCTTATTGTATGTTACATTCATTTTTTTGTATAGAAAGATACTTTAATATTGAAGAAAATTGATTTACTATGGTTAACATGAGACTTTTACCTTTCTATATCATTTTTTCCCTGCTTGTATTTAGTTTCTCTACTTCCTGTGCCACTCAGTTAAACGGAGTAGTGCAAAATAATGGAAGGGCAAGTGTATCTTTGGATACTGAGCTATTACCCAGGACCATTATATTAATTAACTCTGTCCGCAGCTTTTCCGGTGATAATATGGGGGAATATATACTGGACGGGAATACCATTAGAGAATCCATGGCTTTTACTCCGGGTGTAGAGGATATTCATCTTGTTAATGCAGGTACTTCAACCCTGGAAGGTGAGCTTTTAATTAACAATATTGGTGATTTTCTGGCTGTAGGGGAAGAAGACACAAGGTTTGTCAGGTATACCCAGACAGGAAACAGAAGCAGCATAAGTATAAACCTAAATATGTCTAATGCACCGCTTGTAATTTCCATGTTATCTCCGGAAATAGAAGAATACCTTATGGCTCTTATGGCACCTGTCGTTGTAGGAGAAACATACACAAGGGAAGAATACCTCTCTCTTTTAGCTATGGTTTATGGTCAGGCACTGGCAAATGAAATTGCCGGAGCCGGAATTGACGCTGTATTAAATTTACCGGGGAATGTAATTTCTGCAATAGGTGGAGAATTTTCCGGTAATCAGGTAAGCTTTAGCATACCCCTTGTAGATATCATGGTACTTGAAAATCCTTTGCATTACGAGGTGCATTGGTAAATGGCCAAGGAAAATGTGTCGCTTTTTGAAATTTTTGGCCCCATTATGATAGGCCCTTCCAGTTCGCATACTGCCGGTGTAGCCCGTATAGCCTGGCTTACAGGAAGCATGTTTGCCATTGAACCCAGAGAAGTAGTAATAAGTTTTTACGGTTCACTTGCTGCAACTTACCGCGGCCATGGTTCAGATAATGCAGTATACGCCGGTTTACTGGGAATATTACCCTGGGACGAGAAACTCTCAAGCGGAACAAAAATATTAAAGGATCTGCAAAGCAAGGGGCAGGGTTTTAAGGCAAGTATAATTGCCATGGATGAAATGCCGCCTTCCTGGCACCCCAATACAGTAGTACTTGAACTTAAAAATGACAGTAAAAGTTTAAAAATAAGAGCTGCCAGCATAGGAGGCGGCTCCATAAATATAAATGAGATTAACGGTTATCAGGTGAATCTATCAGGAGAACTGGAAGCTCTCCTTGTTCTTCATAAAGATGAGGTAGGAGTAATCGCCAGTGTAAGCCATGCCCTTGCCTCTGAGAATATTAATATAGCAGCGACATCATCAGTTAGAAAAGAAAAGGGTAAGGACGCCCTATTGGTTGTGGAAATTGATGGTACTTTTCCTCAAAAGGTAATCGCTAATGTAGAATCTCTTCCCTCAATAATTGAGGTTCTTAAAGTTCCTTCCATGGGGAATGACTAAGAGGGATATTAATAATGAAGTTTAATTTTAACAATGCAGCGGAACTGCTTGAAATTTTAGAAAAAGAGAAAATAAACCCGGCAGACTATATGGTTAAGAGGGAAGCATTTATTGCAGATCTTAGCGAAGAAGAAGTTTTACTTAAACTGGACCAAAGAATAAAGGTAACAAGGGCTTCTATTTTAAAAGGACTTCTTACACCTCAACATTCCCCTTCGGGCCTCAGCAGGGGTTCTGCTGTACTTTATTACAAGAGTGAAAAAAAATTAATTAAAAACGGGATTTTCCGCCGTGCCTGTGCCTATGCCCTTGCCATTAACGAAGTAAATGCCTCGGGCGGCAGGATAGTTGCCTTTCCTACAGCAGGTTCTTCGGGCATAGTACCCGGTGCGATCTGGGCATACAGTGACGAAAAGAATAATGCCCCTTTTATCCCGCCCGAAGAGGATGCCCCCTATAATAAAGAATTACGCGATGCCTTTTTAATAGCAAGTCTTACTGCTGTTATAATTGCGCAAAAAGCAACGCTTGCAGGGGCTGAAGGAGGCTGTCAAGCGGAATGCGGCTCTGCCTCTGCAATGGCAGCTTCCGCTCTCTCCCATATGGAAGGGCTAGGTCCGGAAGACTGCTTTAACGCCGCTGCTCTCTCCTTAAAAAATTCTCTTGGTCTGGCCTGCGATCCCGTTGCAGGTCTTGTAGAAGTACCATGCGTTAAACGCAATGCTTTTTCGGTGACAAATGCCCTCCTCGCCGTAGATTTAACCCTTTCCGGCATAAAGAGCATTATCCCCTTCGACGAAGTTGTACTTGCAATGAAGAAAATAGGAGATTCCATGTCGCCTAACATAAGGGAAAACGCTCTTGGAGGTCTTGCAGCCACCCCCACCGGCATTGAGATAAAAAACAGGTTTTTAAGTTAGGAAAGCTCTAAAAACTTGTAATTTCCCTTAATGCCTGCCTTCTTGTTAAGGGGGGTCTTTCCGGTGTAGTTAGGGATGCAAGTATTCTAACTCCCGTTTCGCTTAGCGGGGGGCCGGAAAAACGGCATAGTGCGCCTGTGCTTTCGGCAATGGCTGTTAGTATAACTTCATCTGTAAGAGGAGAAGGGGGAAAAACAGCGTTGGAAAATGTAGTTATGGCAAGACCTTCCGGGTCTACTCCTATTCTACCTATAGTCCTTGCAGCGGCTGCCCTTACATTTGGGTCCGGATCTCTATTAAAGATGTTTACAAGGAAGGCTATGCTCTCCCTGGATCCAATAAATGCCAAAAGTCTTAGTGCTTCTACCCTGTAAAATACACTTATGGGAGCCTGACGTATTAATACAGGGTTTACCACATATATTCCTGCTATTTCCATAAGCCACAGGGCATATTCAGTTTCGTTGGTTCCTATATTACCCGATTGTATAGCCCTTGAAATTACATCAAGGCGCCTTATGATCTCAGCTTCATTAAAGGTCATATAATAGGCAGGGGAAGAAGGCCGGAAATTCCATAAACCGTAAGTTCCCCTTGCCTCCTCACCAAAAAGCAGAGACTGCCTTGGTCTTGCCCTTGTTTCTGCAAAATGTGCATAGAGTAACCAATCGTTTCCTCCGGAAAACAAAATGCCATCATCTCCCAGGGCAGGAGCTGTGGCTCTCTCGCTTAAACTCATATTCCATAATCTGTTCCCGTTAAGATCAAATGAGCTTACCCCTGTTTTTGTAAGAAGGTAGACTCCTCTTTCATCAAAAAGCAGCTTGTAATCGCCTGTAGATGAAATCGCCCTTAAATCCGCCTCTCTGGCATGGCTTGCCGCTGTCCATAAAATTTCCCTTCTGCCAAAGGATATAATCCCAACTCTGCCGTCTCTAAAAAGAACTGCCGCCTGATCTTCCCTTCCTGTTATATTACTTCCTGCAACACTAATCCCTGTTGTTGCAAAAGGGATGGAGGGAAGTTCCAAAATTCCTCTTAGCGAAATACCATAAGCTTCTTCAGCACTATCCGGCGCAAGGTAAATAATCTCTATTTGCCGGTTTTCATGCAGCAGTATTACCGAAGCTCCCCTTTCCGGAAGTATTACAGAGCTGGCTGCTACAGGGATCTCCTGCCTCTCCCTTTCTATTAGTACAAAGGATACATAACTGCCATAGGGACTAAAGCGCCTTATCTCTCCGTCCTCCATAACAAGTATTATTCCACCTGTAACATCCAAAAATGGTTCAAGGATAATATTTTTTTCAAGGTTTCTTGTCCATAAAGGAAAACCCGCAGCGGTTATACAGCTTATTCTGTCCTGGGTAAAGATAAAGAGTCTTCCGTCCCAGCCAATTAATACAGGATGTATAAGGGGAGAACCCATATTTATCTGCCAGAGTTCTCTGCCTGAACGGTTTACTGCAATCAGAATACCGTTAGTCCTGCTTATATAACTGGTGCCTTCTCTTGTACGGCTTAAAAATGGTGATAACCTGCCTCTGGCAAAATAATCCCACAATAGTCTGCCTTCTGAGCTGTATGACCTTAAATTGCCTCCATCTGTAATAACGACAACACTGTTTACCTCGGCAATAGGGTGCCCAATTACAGAACCGCCAAGGGCAGCCCTCCACAGTAATGTATCATCTTCCTGTGCTCCAATATTTACTCCCGATAAAATAAAAATGAAAGCAAGAAGGAAGATATTTAAAAATTTAGAAATATGTTGCATTAATTGTAATATAAGGTGTATTATGATCCTTGACAATAATGTCATTATGCAATCCCGGAGGCTTTTTTGCGATACCGCTATTCAACAGAGGGAAACGGAAAACTTGTTAAAAAGGCTTTAGTTTATACCCAAAACGAACATAAAATAAATTTTTCCGATGTAGATCCCCAGGCTGTTTTTATTATAAGGCAGCTGCAGTCCAGGGGTTTTGAATCATACATAGTGGGCGGAGCTGTAAGGGATCTTATACTTGGAAAAAAGCCAAAGGACTTTGATATTGCAAGTTCGGCAAGCCCGGCGCAGATAAGAAAAATTTTCCGTAATTCCAGAATTATAGGTCGCAGATTCAGACTGGTTCATGTATTTTTTGGTCCAAAAATAATTGAAGTATCAACCTTCCGTTCATTAATAGACGGTTCTTCCAGCAATACTTTTGGTTCCATAGAAGATGATGTACAAAGACGGGATTTTACAATAAATGCTCTTTTTTATGATCCCCTGGAACAGGTTGTTGTAGATTATATAGATGGTATGAAGGATATAAAAAAGGGCATAATAAAACCAATAATTCCCTTAAACCTTATTTTCTCTGACGATCCGGTGCGTATGATACGCGCCGTTAAATATGCATCTATGTGCAATTTTAAACTGCCGCACCCCATAAAGGCAAAGATAAAAAAAGAAAATCATTTACTTTCCAGCATTTCTCCTTCACGGCTTACCGAGGAAATTTTTAAAATAATTCATTCTCCCCATGCGGCAAAAATAATTAACGATTTGGATAGTTGCGGAGTTTACCGTTATCTCCAGCCAAAAGCCGAAGAGCTCTTTAGGTTAATGCCGGGTTTTAAAAACAGGTATATAAATACTTTCGAAGACTTATTCAAAAGCTCTACTGAAGTCAGCCCTGCAGAGGCAGTACTGGCATTAATTAAAGACTATGTAGAAGATAATGCACCGTGGAAGAATTTTTCTTCGCCGCCCGAGCAGTTCAGGAACGCCTTTAGCTTAGCCAGGAGTTTTGTTCTTCCCATGAATCCTCCTAAAATAAGGCTTTATGGCGCTATACGCAATTTATTTGGGCAGCATGGAATTGAAGTTAAAAGGTTCAGGTTTAATAATAATGGAAGGCAGCAAAAAACTCAGGATGATGTCAAAGATAATGCAAGTCCCAATGAAGGCCCCCAGAATATCCAAAGAAAGAGACGGAGAAGAAGAAATAAAAATAAAAAACCAGGTAAAGAATAAGGCATTTTTTAAAAGGAGGCATTATGGTTAGAAAGAATAATATTAAAGAGGGCTTAAAAAATGGTAAAAGTTACATAGGAACTTTTGTGAAAATTTGTGATCCCTCGGTAGTGGAAGTACTCGCTTTGTCCGGCTACGATTTTATCATTATAGATAACGAGCATACCGTAATGGATCAGGAAACCCTTACAAACATGATTAGGGCATCGGATGCAACAAATATGCTTCCAACAGTTCGTGTAAGGGATGGCAGCGATTCTTTAATACGCCAGGTAATGGATACAGGTGCCATGGGAGTACAGGTACCTGTGATAAATACTGTAGAAGAAGCCAGGGCAGTGGTAGCCTCTGTAAAGTATGCGCCCGAAGGTACAAGGGGTTTTGCCTCAAGCCAGAGGTCAGCCGCTTATGGTTTTATGAATGCAAAAGAATATGCAGAACTTTCAAATTCATGCACCATGGTAACAGTCTACTGTGAGACCCTGGAAGCAATGAAAAATGTAGAAGCTATTGCTGAAGTAGACGGGGTAGATGTTGTTTTTATTGGTCCCTACGATCTTTCACAGGCTCTGGGCGTTATTGGCGAGCCAAAGCATCCTAAAGTATTATCTGCCATTGATGAGATCATTAAAAAGGTTATTTCCAAAGGTAAAGCCGTAGGAACAATAGCTTCTAACGGGGAGGAAGCCGCAGAGTTAATTGCAAAAGGCGTTCAGTTTATATGCCTAAGTTCAGATTTATCCATGATTGCAGGCTTAAGCAAGCAGTTCTTTGAAAAAATAAAGCGATAACTTAACAGCATTTTATTAAGAAATTTAACAAGTGTCCGATACTATTAATGTCGGGCGTGTAGTTCCCCTCCCAAATCACTATGCGTTCGATATGCCTCAAGGGCAGGGCCTGTTACCGCTTTCGATTTGTAACAGGCTTGTTTT
>Ga0099364_10001657_pt1 | contig 36388 bp, 22 predicted proteins | sample TergutTh196P3_FD_73070 | JGI IMG/M metagenome (GOLD analysis project Ga0099364, IMG submission 73070) | Microcerotermes parvus P3 segment gut microbial communities from Pointe-Noire, Republic of the Congo - Th196 P3 | ecosystem: Host-associated > Arthropoda: Insects > Digestive system > Gut ... | reverse complement strand
GGATTGCGGCTCGGAGGCCGCAATCACGTGGCTTGGAAGGTTTTATCAGCGGGGTACTGAGCAGTTACATTTATTTTTGTTTTAAAGATTGCGAGGTGTTTTTTTGCTGACCTTGGTACTTGGGCGGGCCGGTGCGGGGAAGACTGCGTTTGTTCTGGGCGAAATACGGCGGAGGATGGAAGCGGGTGAATCCGAGCTTCTTATGATCGTACCGGAGCAATACTCCCATGACGCGGAAAAGCAGCTTTGCGCCGTATGCGGCGACAGGCTGTCGCAGCATGGGGAAACGCTGAGCTTTACCCGGCTGTACGGGCGTGTCCTTTCTGAGGCGGGCAGCGCGCCGCCGCCGGAGATCGACTGCGGCGGGCAAATGCTTGTGATGCACAGCGCTTTGGAATCCGCCGCTCCCGAGCTGAAGGTATACGGGGCGAAAGTCAGGAGGACGCAGTTCCTTGAAAGTCTGCTCGAAATAGTAAAAGAGTTCAAAAGCTGCGGCATATCCCCTGATATGCTTGAGCGCGCCGCCGAGCGGACGCAAACTCCGCTTAAGGATAAGCTCAGCGACCTCACTTTGATTTACTCCGCATATGAAAGTATCCTGCATTCCCGGGCAAGCGACCCCCTGGACAGGCTGACTATGCTGGCGGATATGATCGGCTGCAGTACGGTCGGCCGGAAAGGCCACATTTATTTTGACGGCTTTAACGACTTCACAGCACAGGAGTTTCGCGTAATCGAAAAACTTATGGGAAAAAACGCGGATATGACAGTCTGCCTGACATGCGGCCCGCAGGACGCCGGAGAGGTGTTTGAGCTGCCGCGCAAGACTGCGGTGCGGCTGCGTCGCATCGCTGCAGGGTACGGCGTCGAAGTCGCGGATATCATCATGGACGCCCCCGCGGGAGCAAGGGCGGAAGAACTTGCCTTTCTGGAAAGACGCCTTTTTGACTACGGCGAGGCGAAGTTTCCCGGAACGGGCGGCGAAGTAACGCCGGATGATTCCGGTGTTCCCGCAGGTATCTCGCAAAGACGCGAGGGCGAAAGCCTCAAAGCAGGTATTTCGCAAAGCCGTGAGGCAGAAAGCCTCGAAGCAGGTATTTCGCAAAGCCGTGAGACCGAAAGCTTCGAAGCAGGTATTTCGCAAAGCCGTGAGGCAGAAAGCCTCGAAGATGTGCGAAACGCGGAAAATACCGCATCATGCCAAGCGATAGCGTTATACTCGGCGCCGACTCGCTATGCCGAATGCGAATACGCCGCGCATACGATATGGGAGCTTGTCCGAGGCGGGTACCGCTGGCGCGATATCGGCGTCATGGCGCGGGACTGGGAGGAATACGGCTCAATATGCGAAAACGTTTTTGAAAAATACGGCGTGCCCTATTTCTCCGGCGGCAGGACGGATATTCTGAATAAGCCGCCGGTCGCGCTCATCACCGCAGCCCTTGAAGCAGCGGTGTACGGCTGGGAATACAGGCCGGTTTTCAGTTATTTGAAGACCGGGCTTGCGGGCGTCACGGCTGAGGATTGCTTCGAGCTTGAAAACTATGTCCTCAAATGGAATATCCGGGGCGCCATGTGGGAACGGGACTGGAAACTGCCGGCCTCCGGCTACGGAGGGGAGCTTGACGAGTCCGCGCTTATGCGAATAAACGATCTGCGCCGCTGGACGGCGGCGCCGCTGTCCGGCCTGCGCCGGGGGATAATAGGCTTAAGCCCTGTCAGGGAGAAGCTGAAGTCCCTGTACGCGTTTATAGAGCGGATAAAACTGTCAGAAAACCTGAAAAAGAAGTCGGACGAACTTGAAAAGCGCGGGGAAGCAAGGCTTGCCGATGAATACGCGCAGCTCTGGCACATAGTAAAAAACGCGATGGAGCAGATGTTTGAAATACTCGGCGATACGGCGGCGGATGCGGTTGAGTTTCAAAAGCTGTTTACGCTTGTGGTCTCGCAGTACAATGTCGGTGTAATACCTGTCTCTCTTGACAGGACGGCCCTGGGCGGGATGGCGATGAGCAGACGCCGCGACTTGAAATGCCTTATTCTTCTCGGCGCGACGGACGAAAAGCTTCCGCTGCTGGCAAAAAGCGGAGGGCTGCTTTCAGACAGTGAGCGGGATCAACTAAAAGAGCTGGGTGAGGACATGCCCACAGGAATTGAGGACCGGATCCACCGCGAGATGAATATGCTCTATTCCACTTTGACCCTGCCCTCTCAAAAACTGGTCCTCATGTACCCGGCCGGCAGCGGCGCGCGCCCATCCTTCATTGTAAAAAGGATTAAGTCGCTGTTCGGAATATCCGAAGTTACGCTCCGGCGGGAAGATTATATGACGGCGGCGGAGACTCCGTATCGTGAACTTGTTATGATGTCCGGGGGGTTTGGGGGAGAGGAAAGAGGAGAGAGGAGAGAGGAGAGAGGGGAGAGGAGAGGGGAGTGGAGAGTTGAAAGCGTTGGTGAGGTGAGTTCCGGACGGGCGCTTATTGCGGGGGGCGGGGTTTCCGGCGTACTGCGCTCCGGGGCTTTGCGCGGGGAGCTCGGGAATTGTCTTTCGGCGGGGATGGCTGAGCGGCTTTATGGCTCGGAGCTATCAATGTCTCCCTCGCGGGTGGAAAAGTACTATTCATGCCCGTTTCAGCACTTTTTATATAGCGGGCTTAGGCTTGCCCCTCGAATACCAGCGGATTTTGACGCGCCGCAGTCGGGTATTTTCTACCATTATGTGCTTGACGGCGTGGCGCGTGAAATAAAAGAGACGACCGGCTTTAAAAACGCCGCTGAGGAGCAATGCCGCGCTTTGACCGAGCGTTTTGTTCAGGAATACGCCCGCGATATACTGCACGGCTTCGAAGGGAAAAACACGCGTTTTATTTATTTATTCCGCAGGCTTGAAGATGACGTCAGGCGCGTCGCCCTTGATATGATCGGCGAGCTGAAATGCTCCGAGTTCGAGCCTCTTGATTTTGAATACAATTTATCGGATTTAGGCTCCGGGCTGCCCCTGAGCGGCATTATTGACCGTGTGGACGGATGGGAACACGACGGAAAGCTTTACCTTCGTGTGATAGACTATAAGACCGGGAAGAAGACCTTTGACCTGACGGGGGTTCTGCACGGTATGGATATGCAGATGCTCATATATCTTTTCGCCCTGCAAAAATACAGCCCGGCAAAGCAAGGTGCGTTAATAGCGCCGGCAGGCGTCCTTTATGTCCCCGCGCGTGACGTTTTGCTGAAGGCTCCGCGAAACTCGACAGAGGAAGAAATCAAAAAGAAGCGTGAAAATGAGCTTCGCCGAACCGGGCTTATTTTGAATGAGCCCTATGTGCTTGAAGCAATGGAAAGCGGCGAAGCAAAAAAATATCTTCCCGTAAAGCAAGCTAAAGACGGCGGGTTTGCGGGTGAGAGCCTGGTCACTTTGGAGCAGCTCTCACTTTTGGAAAGTCACGTCGGCCATATGGTGCACCGCGCGGCAAAGGAGATACTCGGCGGGGGCGCGGAGCTTAGCCCGTACTATAAAAGCGCCGCCGATAACGCCTGCCTGTACTGCCGGTACCGGTCAGTATGCGGTTTTGACGAGGACGCGGGTGATAAGCGGCGTTTTATCAGAAAGATAAAGACGACCGAGGCATGGGAGGCTGTTGGGGAGAGGAGAGAGGAGAGTTGAGAGAGGAGAGTTGGGAAGGGCGAGTTGAGAGAGGAGAGAGGAGAGTTGGGAAGGGCGCTTGCCATTTGGTAGAGTTTGTAGGCAATTTCAACAGGTTATGCAATCCCTGCCCCCTTCGCGCCCCGTGCGCGAAGGGGGCTATTAATGCCACAACCTGTTGACATTGGTTCGGAAAGATTTGCATAATTTTGTTGAAAACGTTTAAATCATGTGATAGTATGCTCGTATGAATCTTGTAATAGGGGCGGTTTCTTATGAAAAAAATATTTTGCCCGATTTTTTTTGTTCTTTTGCTGCTTATGTCGGCTGTGCCCGTAACGGCGGCTGACAATGAGCAAACATACACCATCACGGTAAACGCCGGGGAGGGCGGCACCGTGTCCGGCGGCGGTACATTTCAGTCAGGACAGCATGTCACGCTGAGCGCCTACCCTAATGGCGGCTGGACTTTTGCAGGCTGGTACGATGAAAGCGGCGATAGAATCAGCGCAAATGCGTCGCTGGGTTTCTCCGCAACGTCGCATAGGATAATTCAGGCGCGCTTTGTACGGGATCACGCTTCCCAAATACCAAATAACCATTCCGAATGGGCCGCACTGGAGCTTTTGAAAGCTGTGGAACTCAGTCTCATACCCGACTCCCTCACTGACCCGGACATAGATTACTCTCAGCCGGTAACACGCGCCGAGTTCGCCGGGATCGCCGTGAGAGCTTATGAAATACTTACCGATACGACAACCCTCCCGGCAGCATCCGGTACATTTACAGATACAAGCGACGAAGACGCATTAAAGGCCTATAACGCCGGGATTATGGTAGGCATTTCAGATACCGAGTTTTCGCCCGGTGCGCTGCTTGACCGTGAGCAGTGCGCTACGGCCCTTACCCGCATTTTCAAACGGGCCACAATGCCGGGATGGTCTTTCGCCACCGACGGGGATTTCCACTTGACTTTTATTCACCCGACCCCGTTTACCGACGATGAAGCTATTTCAGATTGGGCAAGGGAAAGCGTATATTTCATGGTAGCCAACAAGATAATGGAAGGCATTGGAAATAACATGTTTGCGCCGCGCAACGTGACCGGCGCGCAGGAAGCGCAGGGGTATGCCACAGCTACCCGCGAACAGGCGCTAATCATAGCACTGCGAATGATTGAGAACTTACAATAATACATTGACTCATCAACAAAATAAACCTGACAGGATCGGCATATCGCACGACCTGTCAGTTTTTTTGCAGATTTCACACATGCCCGGAATTTAAGTAAGCTATGATTTCATCAATAAATAATATACTAAAACCTATTGACATTAAAGCAGGTTTAAGAGGCATAATAGAGTATGTACAGCCCTGAAAATGAACTTTGCATAAGCCATTCAAATTTCCGGCACTGTTAGGAGGCGCCTGTTGAATGAAGGACATGATAAGAACAAATCTCGAATCATGCGTCGGTTGTAACCGGTGCGTAAGGGAATGCCCGATGGAGCTTGCCAATATTGTGTATCAGGATGAATCCGACGCCATAAAAGTTAAGAGCGACCACACAAAATGTATCAATTGCGGGCGCTGTGTTTATGTGTGCAAGAATGGCGCAAGGGTTTATTCAGACGACACGGAACGTCTGTTTGACGACCTGAATGCGGGCGTACCGATTTCCCTCATTGCCGCCCCTTCGTTGCAGACTAACATACCGGAGTACAAAAGACTGTTTACATATTTGAAAAAACGAGGGGTAAACAGAATATATGACGTATCCTTCGGCACCGACATATGCGCCTGGGCTAACATTCGCTATATGCTTGAGGCAAAAACAGAAAGAAAACCTATAATTACACAGACCTGCCCGGTGGTCGTTTCATACATTGAAGTGTACAAACCGGAGCTGCTGAATTATATTTCGCCGATACACAGCCCATTAGCTTGCGTCTCGGTGTACATGAAGAAGTATGAGGGAATAACCGACCGGATTGCCGCTGTTTCGCCATGCATTGCAAAATCAGATGAATTTGAAGAAACAATGCTTGCGCAGTATAATGTCACTTTTGCAAAGCTGAAAGAATACATGGTAAGAAACAGCATTTCGCTTCCCGAGGAGGAAACTGATTTTGATTGCCATGCCCGGGGCTTGGGATCAGTATTTCCCGAGCCGGGGGGGCTAACAGAAAACATAGAACTGCATTTCGGGAAAAATGTGCATGTACTCAAAGGGGAAGGCAGCGATATATTTGATAAATTGGACAGTTATGCCGCGGCTGACGAGGACGCCCTGCCGGACATATTTGATGTGCGGAGCTGTGAAGGCGGCTGCAATATTGGTTCGGCCGGCCTTCGGGAAGGGAACATATTCACGATTTCCCGCGTTATGAAGAGAAAACTTAAACATTTCATGGAAAACTGCGGAAAAGAATATCTTGATCGATTATACCGCGAATTTGACAATCATTTCAATCTTATAGATTTTATGAGAGACTACCGCAGTATCCGCGCGGCTCATCCGCATATTACCTGCATGGATATCGAAAAAGCGTATAGATCAATCGGGAAAAACAGCTATCAAAAGCAAAGTCTTGACTGCGGCGCCTGCGGCTCCGATACCTGTTACAGCATGGCAAGAAAAATCGCCCTTGGCGTAAATATTCCCATTAACTGCATAGTAAAAGCTATGGAAGACGTAAGGGACAAGCATGAGAAAAACTTGCTTGCCCACAAACAGCTCCAGGATACGCACGCCCGGCTGGAATCGGCGCTTGAGCGCGCCGACGCGGCAAGCAAGGCAAAAGGTGATTTCCTGTCCACCATGAGTCATGAAATGCGGACGCCGATGCACGCAATAATCGGTATGACGGCAATCGGGAAAAAAGCGGAAGACATAGATGGAAAAAATAAAGCCCTGAACAAGATAGGGGACGCATCTTCCCATCTGCTCGGAGTAATAAACGATGTGCTTGACATGGCAAAAATCGAGGCAAACAAACTGGAGCTTGCGTGCGTAAAGTATAATTTTGAAAAAATGGTTCAGAAGGTAATAAACGTCATAAATTACCGGGTTGATGAAAAGCGGCAGAAGCTTTCGGTCAATATCGACAACAGCATTCCCCGTTTTGTCATAGGAGACGATCACCATCTGGCGCAGGTCATAGCAAACTTGCTGTCCAATGCGGTAAAATTCACGCCCGAAGGCGGCAATATCGCTCTCAATGTATTCTTGTCCGATGAAACAGACAGCGGCATTGAGCTGCGTATCGAGGTGACAGACAGCGGTATCGGCATATCACCCGACCAACAGGAGAAATTGTTTGTAGCCTTCAAGCAGGCGGAAAACGGAACAAGCCGCGAATACGGGGGCACAGGGCTGGGGCTGGTCATATCCAAGAAAATTGTCGAGTTAATGGACGGCAGAATTTGGGTTGAATCGGAGCTTGGAAAAGGGGCTAAATTCGTTTTCACCGTTAAAGCGCAGCGGAGCACGGAAGAAACCGGCTCGCTGCCGTACGGCGAGCTTCTTGACGCTGAAAACGATGATACGGGCGCGGCCGGCGCGCATAACGGAACGGAGCTTATAGACGGCGAGTTTGCGGATAAGAGGATGCTGCTTGCCGAGGACGTTGAAATCAATCGCGAAATAATCGTTACGCTTTTGGAAAACACGGGACTCAAAATCGACAGCGCCGAGAACGGCAAAGAAGCATATGAGATGATCAAAGCGGAGCCCGACAGGTATGATGTGGTATTCATGGATGTTCAGATGCCAAAAATGGACGGATATGAGTCTACGCGGCGCATACGCGAACTCAATACACCGCAAAGCGTCAGGCTTCCAATCATAGCAATGACCGCAAACGTTTTCAGGAGTGATATAGAGGCATGCCTAGACGCGGGCATGGACGATCATCTGGGCAAACCCCTCGATATTGACAGGGTGCTGGAAACCCTGCGCAAGCATCTTGGCTCCAAAAGCATTGGACAAAAGCAGCGTCGTTAGATCTGTATATAGACCCTTCCATATTCAGCAAAATCGAATTCAATCATGATACACCACATTTCCAATTTGGGGGTAGGGTTCTGCTGCAACACCATGAAGAAAACCTACTCTTTTACCTTCATATTCGTATTTAGGTATTTGATGTAATTCTCTGCGATTATCTGCAATATAAGCCACATACCCTAAATCATTCTGGCCTCTATCTATTATGTCTGTTATTATCATAACAAAGTATTGTGTTCTATATTTTTCCATTGCTGCTCGTGTTGTCATAATTTCCTTAGTCTGTATTTTCGTTAGCATAATTGCTACCTCCCACCTGTTCTTGTTTGAGATTGTAGAATACTTCTATATTCCTATGGAAATCACATCACTCTATGACTAAATCCTACTTTGTTCATTCTGATAGGTATCGACTGACTAATCACCATCAGTATAGCAGATTCCCGTGTGCAACTCCAGAGGAATATTCAATTTTAACACAATCGTCGCTCTTCCCTGTTTGTAAAATGAAAAAATGCGGGTACACTATGCGTCCGGCGCATTTGTGATCCATAAATCAAAAACTATTCGTAAAAAACGCCCAGCCATGCGCCTGACGCATGGCTGGGCGTTATATTAGCATTTTACAAAGATATGTGCCGGTTGTAAGATGGCAGTATCAGTATAATAATCACATGACTACAACTTGCACACCCATGTGCAAGGCGCTCCGGCTGAATCTATGAGTTGCGGTTTTGCGTGACAATCTCTAATGCAAAACGCTTCAGGTATAATAATCCGTAAGCGGTGGTGCTGCCGCTAAATAAGACTCATGGAGGCGGAAAATCATGTCAGTTAATTATGATTATTACAGAGTATTTTACCGTGTAGTCCAACTGGGGAACATAACTGTCGCCGCCAGGGAAATGTACCTTGCGCAGTCAACTGTCAGCCGGACAATTCAAAACCTTGAAAATGATCTGGGCTGCACGCTTTTTGAGCGTACTGCGCGCGGAGTGAAACTGACGGATGAGGGGAACATCCTGTACCATCATGTCAAGTTGGCGTTTGAACACATAACCGCAGCCGAAGAGCGGCTTGACAATATCCGCAGACTGAACGAAGGAACATTGCGGATTGGAGCTTCGGAATTAACGTTGGAGCATTACTTAATACCATATTTGGAACGGCTCAAAAGAGAGCATCCGAAGATATGCATCCGTGTGTCCTATTCCAACCCTCTGCAGGCAATCAATGACCTTAACTCAGGATTGTTGGACTTAGCTGTTCTCGCCGGCCCTTTTATAGAAAATGAATCGATAAAGCGTATCCCGTTGAGCGGCGGCGAAGTAGATTATGTGCTGATAGCCGGCAATGCTTTTTCAGAGCTGCGGTCGGCCACGGTTGACTTGAAGGATCTAAGGGATTATCCGTTTATTAGCATGGAAAAAGGTATGGGCGTAAGGATATATGCTGACCAAATTGCCGAAAAAAACGGCTTTGTGCTGCGGCCGGAAAGCGAAGTAGGTTCAATGCCCCTGCTTATATCCCTCGTGCAAATCAACTTGGGCTTAGGTTTTATTCCCGCGCCCCACGCTAAAATCCCGTTATCTGACAATTCGGTCTTTATGGTTAAGCTCCTTCAGCATCTTCCATCAGCGAACATTTGTATGCTCTTATGTAAGGAGACGCCGCATAACAGAGTATTGGAGCGGTTCATTGATATTCTTATGAGAAGAGGTGGCTGAGGATACCCTTATCATGAAAAAGCATTCTACGGAGGACAGAATATGTCAAATTCACAGCTTTATGAGAAGCGTCTGAAAAGAGTAAATGACGCGATTGCTCTAAAAGAACCCGACTGTGTGCCGTTAATCCCAAAAGCCGTTGGCGCGCAATATGTCCTTGGCGGCGCCGGGAGTTCTCATAAGTCAGAGTTTTATGGATTCAATATCGCGATTGAGGCAAGCGTCAACTATCACAAAGAGTTTCAGCCGGACGTCCGCACCATGCCGGATTTTTTGAGCGGTCGCGCAAATGAAATCGCGCAGTCGGCGATGCTGGACTGGCCGGGGCGCCCCGGAACCAAAGTGCCGGACAAATCTTCGCACCAGTTCATTGAGCAGGAGTTTATGGAGCAGGAAGAGTACGATGAGCTCATATCCGACTTTACCGGATTCATGCTTCGAAAGTATATTCCGCGAGCGTTTCCGGGACTAAAGGGCTTTGAGGGTATGAGCCTTATGCCGGCAAACATTATGGGTACCAGAATTTTCTCCCCAATGGTAAACCCCGGCGTAAAAGCCGCGTTGTCGAACATGCTTGAAATCATTGAGGAGACAGAAAAGGTTAACGAATATGTCATTCGCTGCAATAACGAGCTTGAAGAGCTGGGGTTCCCTCCATACAGCACAAACGCGGGCGAGGTTCCCTTTGATATTATCAGCGACTTTTTCCGTGGAACGATGGGCATGTTCGAGGATTTTCTTGAAATCCCGGAAAAAGTCTCCGAAGCCTGTGAAATGTTCCTGAAAATACAACTGCGCGGCTGGGAGCCGTACGTAGCCTGTAATATGCCGATTAAGCGGGTGTTCTTCCCGCTTCATAAGGGTATGGACGGCTTTATGAGTCCGAAACAGTATGACGAGCTGTACTGGGCGCCGTATCAGAAAATACTGAAGCACTTAATAGGTCACTCAGTAACGCCCATTATCTACTGTGAGGGTCCCTACAAGACCCGAATGGACTACATACGGGAGAGATTGCTTGTACTGCCCGCCGGTTCATGCGTAATACACTTTGAGGAGGGGGATTTCGCGGAAATTAAGAAAAAATTTGAAAGAGTTGCGTGTTTATCAGGCGGGATGCCGCTTTACTTGCTGGAATGGGGAACAAAGGAGCAAGTCGTAGACCGTGTCAAGTACCTTGTTGACAACTGCGCGGCAGGGGGCGGGTTCCTGCTCAACTCCAGCGGCTCAATTGAAAATGTAAAGCGCGAAAACTACGAGGCGATGTTCGAGACAGCCCGGACATACGGGAAAAAGTAAGGAGGGATAAAACCGGACTAACAATCGGAAGAAAAGCATTTGCGGAACCCGCGCAAAGCGGGAAAAAAGGAGGGGAGTATAGTTGAAGTATCCAAAATTCATGGTTTGGGTAAATAAAATCAGTGCAAACATATGCGGTTTCATTGTTCTGGGTACAGCGGTGCTTGCAGTCATGGAATCAATATTGAGGCAGCTTTTCAACTCGCCAACCATTTGGTCGCTGAATATATCGACAGGCATATTCATATGGGCGGCATTTCTTGGATCCCCGTGGGCGTTCCAAGAACTGGGGCATGTGTCAATTGACATGATCCGCAACATAATAGACAAGCGCACAAAAAGCGAAAAACGCTGGCCACGAAGGATTATATCTATAATAGGGTATCTGACTTCGTTCACGGTCATCTCCGTAATGCTGTACGGCGGATTCATACTTTGCCAGCGCGCTCTCAGGTTCAATGCGTTCGCCCCGTACGCTTTCAGGTTCCCGCTGATTATTTCATATTCCGCAATCGTTGTCGGATCCTTGCTGATGCTGGTCACACTAATATTCGTTATACTTGACCTTTTTTCCGGCGGCGATAAATACATGTGAACCGGGAGGCGTTTAATATGAGTGACGGTTTAATACTTGTGATTTTTTTCGGTATCATGCTTGCGCTGGCATTTGCCGGCAGTACTCTGTTTACATCCCTTGGATTCACCGCTATAGCCGGAATGATGTTATGGCTTGGGATACGTCATTTACAGCAGTTTGGAGTTATCGCGTATACACAGGGTACAAGCTTTAACCAGATTATCGCGCCATTATTTATAATGATGTCGGAATTTTTATCGCAGGGGAAAATTGCCGAGGACATCTATGCGGTTCTAAGCCGTGCGGTCGGAAAGTTCAAGGGCGGTCTCGCAATTGCGACAACGCTTGCCTGCACGGTTTTCGCCGCGCTCTGCGGCAGTTCCCCGGCGACCGCTGCTTCCATTGGGCGCATCTCTATTTCAGAGATGACAAAACGCGGATATGCCCCGTCCTTTGCAGTCGGAACGGTTGCAGCGGGCGGAACGCTCGGGATATTGATCCCTCCATCTATCACGCTTTGTTTTTTCGGTATTCTTACAGAAACGAGCATAGTCAAGCTTCTGATCGCGGGCATCTTGCCGGGCATTATGCTGTCTGTGCTTCTGATCGTCAGCATTGTTATCCGCGTAAGGATAAATCCCAAGCTGATAAACTGGACGCAGCAGCCGGGCGTAGAAACAAAGAGTCCCGGTGAGATTGACGGTGGGACAGCGCGCGAAATAATCGGCGAAGCAAAAAAACTCGCGTGTGAAGAATCGTTTGAGGCGGAAACGGCAGCCGCCGGCAACGGGAAGAAAGAGGCGGGGTTTTCCACGATTCTCCCGTCTATAGTCCTCATATTCGTTGTTCTGGGTTCGATGTACGCGGGCTGGGCTACCCCAATCGAGGCGGCGGGCTACGGTGTTTTGGGTTCACTTGTTATATGCCTACTTCAAAAACGCCTCACCGGAAAGATGTTTTTCGGAGTCCTTCAGAACACCGCTCGAACCGGTACAATGCTTATTTTCCTGATCATGTGCGGTTTCGCCATGTCGTATGTCATCTCTTTTCTCGGCATTGCACAAAACATTGCAAGCGCGATAATAGGCAGCGGTCTGAACAGGTACGTTGTCATTCTTATTCTGTATGTGCTCTGGTTCATACTCGGTATGCTGATGGATCCGGCAAGCGTAGTGATTCTGACGATCCCGTTCCTTTTCAGGGCGCTGGTTGAATTGGGCTTTGACCCTTTGTGGATCGGCGTCATATCCGTTATGGCGTCACAGCTTGCGATGATCACGCCGCCCGTCGGGCTTAACCTGTTCGTGTTAAAAGCAAACTGTGATGTGCCAATGTCACAGATTATCGTAGGCAGTCTGCCTTATGTCGTAGTCCTGTTGATTGGACTTGCGATAATCACGGTGTTTCCGCAGATAACAACAGTTCTGCCAAATCTTATGATGTAACGGCACAGTAGGTCAAGTACATAGGTACTTAAAAAATAAAATATGTCTATATTTGAAAGGAAGGTAAAAATGAAAATAGCACTGTGTTTTATCCTTGTAGCGGCAATGCTGATTGCCACGGCCGCGTGCGGAGGCGGAGAAAATCAATCTCCGGACAACAATCAGGCGGGCGCCCCAGCAAACACTCCTGCAAGTACCCCGGCAAACACCCCGGAGGGCGGCTCCGGCACACCCGTAAGCAACGTCGGGAGCGGCTTGCCCTGGGATCCTGACAACATTGGTGAGCATACGTTTATAATGGCGCATGGTTTGCCGGCGACAGGCATGACCGGCCTTCAGTACAACGAGTTCGCCGTCGCCGTAGAAGAGCTGTCCGGCGGCAGGATGGTGGTCGATCAGCGCATTGGCGGCACTCTTCTTACCGACACCGAAACGCTTGATGGCGTAATGATGGGAACCGTTGACTTCGTCCATAACTTGACAGCTTTTGTTACCGGCACAATTAACGACGTCTCCCCGCTCTCAATGCCGGGTTATTATGCCGGTGACGACTGGTTTGGATTTCTTGAAAGCTCACGGGACATTATCACGGATATTTATGCTGAATACGGAGTCAAGTTCTTAGGCTCAGTCGCGCAGGGCAAATCCGCTATAGTCTGCACAGAAAGGCAGATCCGTACTCCCGGAGATGCAGTCGGTCTGTCATTCCGCGCATCCGGAACGTGGATTTCAAGAAATGTGGAAGCCTGGGGCGCCGCCCCGACGATGCTCAGCCTCGCTGATTTGCCGGATGCGCTCCAGAGGGGTGTGGTACAAGGCGTAGCGACCGGCCTTCAAATCACTGTTCCGTTTCAGCTTTATCAAATCGCCCGATATGTCACGTTTACGGACATGAATGAAACATTTGGCTCGCTTTTGATGAGCGGTTCCAGATGGGAGAGTCTTAATGCCGATGAGCAGGCGCTTCTGACCGAGGCGGCCAGGATTTTTGAGCGTAATTCGTTTGATATAGCGCAGGAATTTATAAATACGTATATTGATGAAATCGAAACGGCAGGGTTGAACGAAATCCATCACCTTACCCCAGAGGAACAGCGGGCATTCTCGGAGATTACTTTTCGAATGTTCGACGAGATGACGCCGGAACTAGGTCCGAACGGCCTCAGGCTTATTGAGCTGCTGAGAAATTACATCCGCTAAACACCAATAACGGTTACTGTTGCTGCCCTGACTGATATACTTCAAGTAGTGCCGGGGAAAGGCGTGTTGTGCATCGTAGTACTGTCAGAAGCATAACGCGCCTTTTCCCGGTGCGTATCAAACATTACCTGAATAATTCCACGTAAGAGCAAAGCACCATATGCTACGCTCTGCGTTCAGACGCCCACTGTCTCAACCCGCGCGACCCCCTGAGGGGCGCCATACCTCTCTACAATTTCTTGCACAAACGCGTCAGAGCCAAAGCAGTGGTGTTTTGGCATTCCAAAGTTTCATCTTTACAGTCGATTTCCTGCTATCTGTCAGAGTGTATTATTCTGTTTCCGGACTAGTGGCGTGTGTCAACTAAAAGTTTGCAATAATTGCGGTATGTTTTTTCGTCTGACAAGGCGAAAGCTCGAAGGAATACTAGCGTATTTCAAGAGCTTTCAACGCAGTCGGGCGGAAAAAGATGCCGCAAGGATTGTAGACTTTTAGTTGACACGCGCCACTAGTGCAACGTATACGAAATAACGGGGCTTAGATTGCGCCTGAATTTTTTCGTCTGTCGAGGCGAAAGACTGCGGGAATACATCCGTATTTCAAGGTCTTTCAACGAAGACAGGCGGGAAAAGACAGCGTAAGATAAGTCCAGTTATTTCGTATTCGCTGCACTAGCATCCGAAACATCCATTTTTATGATATCAACAGGTAACCGTCCATTCACGGAAAAGCGGCGTCTTCACAGCGAAAACACCGCTTTCGTTTGCGTTTGGCAGCGGAAGAGCGAACTCTCCATTTTGCAATCCTATTATGGCCCCGGACGCGTCAGGGGAAAGGCGGCTGCCAAGCCCTCCAGCAAGCGAAATGCTTCTGCTGATTCCAGTATAGCCAGTTTTGTGCAAAAGTCAACAGAAAAAAACCTATTCTTCCTTTTTTCTTACCTACATTTTCTTCCTCGCGGCACATCCTGTACAAACCTGTATACCCTGCAAATCATGACCGCCGCTTCAGCTCTTGCTTCATTTGAACAAATCGTCCAGTACGACCTCGGATTGCGCTATGCTGTGATAGCCCTTCTTTTCAAGGCCCCAAGTGGTTACCAGCGTGATATGTACGGCGCTTTTGGCGCCGGTCTCCATGAGGAACACGTACTTCTTCCGCTCCAGCCCGGCCGCTTCTACCTTGGTAATTACGTGCGGGTGCTTCGAGTATTTCATCTCGCACAGGTTTATTACCCCGTCCCGTCGGCTTATGAGCAGGTCTATCTGCGCCCCCGGCGCCGTATCCTTGCTGCGCCATGACGTCGTCTCGGTCGACACCCCGAGGATTCCGAGCTTCTCCTTCATCTGCCTTATATGGGTTCTGCAAAGCTGTTCAAAAGCATATCCGCACCACGCCATATGCGCGCCGTCCTGTGCGTAGTTCGTCCAAAAGTATTCGTCTTTCGTGTTATTGTCCCTCATATACCTCAGATAGAACAATGTGAAAGGATCTTTCAGGTAATAGTACGAGCCATTTTTAGGCTTTGTAAAATCAGTATATTTCTCGATGAAATCGCATTGCTCAAGCTCTACGAGCGTTTCTGTAAAGTGGCCGTTCGGCGGGAGCTTGCTTGCCTTGCTCAGCTCATTTCTGCTCATCCCGCCCCTTTTTCTTGATAATGCCTCAACTATGGCAATGTGCCTGCCGGGGTTTTTGAATAATGATTTATATAGCTCGTCAAACTCGTGCTGAAGAGGAGCTTTATCCGCGAAGCACAGCTTGTCGATATTCTGCGAGAAGGAGATGCCGCTTTGGAATAGATTCAGATAAAATGGTATCCCACCGAAAATCATATAGCACTCAGCCATCTGATAACGGGTCATCTCGATATTCCTGCTTCTGAAAAACTCCTCGCACCGGCCCAGAGTGAACGGCTCTAGGTGTATCCTGCCTGTGACGCGATTATGGAGGCCACCCCTGTTCTGAAAGAGCTTTTTTGTGATCCATGATGTTGCGGAGCCGCAACCGATAAACAGTATTTCCGGGATCGCCGATGCCCAACTGTTCCAAAAATAGTCGAACGCCGTCATGAAATCCGATCCGTGCGCGTCAAGCCAAGGCATTTCATCAAGGAATACCACTTTTCTGTGTCCGGATTTGCCGCCTAGGAGCGCTTTGAGTTTGTCGAACGCATCCCCCCAGCTCCTTGAAGCGTTTGCAGGCGCTCCTCCGAATTCGATAACCGCCTTGTCAAAGTTCCTCAGATTTTCTTCGTTAGCTGCGCCCGCTGTCCCCGTAAAGTAAAATGCGAAGTTATTTTCAAAGAATTCTTTGATCAAATACGTTTTGCCTACGCGTCGGCGGCCATAGACTATCACGAGCTCCGGCATGCCCGAGTCGTAGTACCTTTGCAGCTCACCCATCTGGGATTTTCTTCCAATGATATCCATCTCAATGATCATTCCCTTCGGAATCTTCGGCTAAATTACGTCTTTCTGCATAAGTTTTAGCCCTATAATGCGCCGAATTATCGCATACAGCTCAAAATCCAGGCTAAAAAGAAGTGTTTTATCAATATTTTAGCCGCAATGCTATTATACATTAACTTTGCAATTTACTCAAGCGTGTATTTCCTTTTTAGTTCCATACAGCACCTCCTGATTTTAGCAATTATAGCAAGCTGTGCACGAAACTGCATACTGAATAGATTGCGATTTGTTGTCGCAAAATCCGCGAAATCCGCCTGTTTTCGGACGGTCGTGGGCGACCGTCCCTACAAAGGTTTGTGCATTTTTACGACAAATACATTTTTATGCGATTGCCCTGGCTCTGCCCGATTGTTGCCATGCCGGATGTGATGTGATAGGATAATAGGCGCTTGGCATATACCATATCATTTGACAGGGGAGCAACGTAATGAGCGCGGATATTATCAGCTTTACTCCGGAGCAGGAGGCGGCGGTAAAATACAGGGGCGGTTCCCTTCTTGTGGCCGCGGCGGCCGGCTCCGGCAAAACAAAGGTACTCGTCGAGCGTCTGCTCAGCCGCGTGGAGGACGGGGACGAAATAGACGAGTTCCTTGTGATAACATATACCCGCGCGGCAGCGGCGGAGCTTAGGGAAAGGATACTTGAAGAGATATCTGAGCGTCTTGGGCGAGAGCCTTTAAACAGGAAGCTGCGCCGGCAGTCGATGCTATGCCGCAGCGCGTCTATAGATACAATACACGCCTTTTGCACAGACGTACTGCGTATAAACGCACATCTTGCGGGGCTTGCCCCGGACTTTCGCGTCGCCGACGAAAGTGAGTCCGGGATGATAAAGGCGGATATCCTGGAGGACGTCCTCAACGATGCTTATGAGGCGATTGGGACGTCGGAGGATTTACGCGCCCTCGTGGATATGACGTCGGCCGGGATCGACGACAAGAGGCTTGTGGAAATCGTTTTAGACGCCCACTCAAAGCTGCAAAGCAACCCGAACCCCCGCGTATGGGCGGACGGGCAAATTAAAAACCTGGCGGCGCTCAATATCACTGATGCGGCGGAAACCGAATGGGGGGCGCAGCTTATTACTAAAGCGCGGGGCACGGCGCGGTATTGGCATGGGGAGATGGCGCGGCTTCGCGAAGAAATGTTAGATTTGCCCGAGTTTGAAAAAGCTTACGGTGGCAGCGTTGACGGCACAATATCCGGACTGGAAGCATTTTTGGGCGCGCTGGATAAGGGATGGGATGATGCGCGAAATCACAGCAAAATTGAGTTTGCACGCGCTAAAGCTATATCGGGATACGACGAGCTAAAGGACATGCGCAAGCGGTGCAAAGCCGCAATGGATAAATGCTCCGCCGTTTTTGAATGCTCGTCTGAAGAACATATCGAGGATATGCGGGCCGTCGCCCCGGCGGTGGCAGCGCTTCTGCGGCTTGTTTTGGATTTTGACAGCGCGTATTCAAAAGAAAAACGCCGCAGGGGCGTAGCCGATTTTGCGGATTTGGAGCATTTGGCGCTGTCGCTGCTCATAGACGGCGAGACAGGGTGTAAAACAGAGCTTGCGCGCGAGATATCAAAGGGCTTCAAAGAAATAATGGTTGACGAATATCAGGATGTAAACGCCGTACAGGAGCTTATTTTCAACGCGGTGTCACAGGATGGCGATAACCTCTTTATGGTGGGCGACGTAAAACAGTCGATTTATCGCTTTCGTTTGGCGGATCCTTCAATATTTCTCGGGAAATACAAGAATTCGAGGCTCTTAGAGAGAGGAGAGGGGAAAGAGGAGAGAGGAGAACCTGCGGGGCTTGGCGGAGCTGTTCCCGGCGTCTCCCCTGCCCTAGTATTGCTGTCAAAGAATTTTCGGTCTCGCGGGGGGATTCTTGATTTTGTTAATTTGGTTTTTTCCCGGATAATGTCAACTGAATTTGGGGAAATGGATTATACGGACAAGGAGGCGCTTATTGCCGGGAGAGGTGAGCCGAAGGAAGCTGAACCCGACGTGGAAATCACTATTATTGATATGAGCGCGGCTGCGCGCAATGATGAGGAAGAAGATGAGGAAAGCCCTTCAAAGACGCAGGCTGAGGCGCGTTTTATCGCCCGGCGCATTGCGGAGCTGACGGGCGGGGATTGTATGATCCCCGATGGCCGGGGCGGCGTACGCCGCGTTTTGTATTCCGATATTGCGATACTTTTGCGCTCGGTGCGCAACAAGGCGTGGCAGTATGCACAGGCGTTGTCTGAGCGCGGCATTCCTGCCGACCTTCCGGGCGGAGAAGGTTTTTTTGAGACCGTTGAAGTGAGGGCGGCGCTGTCTTTGCTGTCGGTGATAGACAATCCTATGCAGGACATACCCCTCGCGGCCGCGCTGCGCGGCCCGGTGTACGGATTTTCTCCGGACGAGCTTGCCGCGATACGCATTGGGTCGCGCGGCACGGACTTCTACAGCGCGCTGCTCATAGCCGCAAAGACAGACGAAAAATGCGCCGCGTTCCTTAGGGATATGGATCAACTGCGCGCGCCTGCCCCGGATATGCCCTCCGACAGGTTCATCTGGCATGTATATAACAAAACAGGGCTTATGGGGCTGGTCGGGGCTATGCGCGGCGGGCAAAAGCGGCGGGAGAATTTGATACTCCTTTCTGAATACGCGCGAAAGTTTGAGCAAAACGGATACAAGGGTCTGTTCGGCTTTCTTACGTATTTGCGCGGCCTACAGGAAAAGGGCGTTGAGCTTGCCCACAGCTCTGACGCGCCGGCGGCGGACGCGGTGCGGATAATGAGCATACATAAATCAAAAGGGCTGGAGTTCCCGATAGTCATACTTGCCGACACTTCTAAGCTGCAGAACATGACAGACATACAAAAACCGCTTGTTATCCACCAGAAGCTCGGAGTCGGCGCAATGCGAAGGGACAGGGACCGCCGCATAGAGTACCCGACCCTCGCGCGGATGGCGGTACAGAGCATACTTAGCTCCGAAATGAAAGCTGAGGAACTGCGCGTACTGTACGTAGCGATGACCCGGGCACGGGAAAAGCTGATAATAACCACTGTTTACGCAAACGCGGGCAGGGAACTGGAAAAACTGTCGAAGATATCCGGCGGGAAAATTCAGGCCCAGGCCCTTGAAGGCGTAAGGAATATGTCGGGGTTGATATTGGCGCCGGCAGTTGAGAGATTGGAAAATGGACAGTGGCACGCCGAGGGTTGTGCGCTGAGAGTGGTAAGCGGCGAGTTTTGTCCTGACAGTGAGGGTGACATGGGTGCTATTGCCTTCGGCCGCCCGTTGGGGCAATATCCGCCCCGGCTTGATGATGAGTTTTTGAATGAACGGTTTTCGTTTAAGTATCCTTATCCATTCGCGCCGGATTTGCCTTCGAAGCTGACTGTGACGGGGCTTAAGGGACGGACTTCTGATTATGCGACGGATCAGGAGGCTGCACAGGCGGGTTATGCCAAGCCGGAGGGCATTCGTGAGAGGGATTTTTCATTTGAAAGGCCCGCGTTTATTGCGGAAAAGACAGGGCTGACCGCAGCGGAACGCGGTACGGCGCTCCACTTGGCGATGCAATATATCGACTATAAAAACTGCGGCAGCATTGAGGGCGTCAACAGCGAGCTTGAGCGGCTTGCTGAAAAGGGCCTGCTCACGCCGAGGCAGGCCCGGGCTGTAGACGCACAGAAAATCACGCGCTTTTTCGAATCCGATATCGGAAAGCGCGTGCTTAATGCCGAAAATGTCCGGCGGGAGTTCAAGTTTTCATTGTTATGCCCTGCGGAGCAGTATTATCCGGGGGGCGGCGAGGACAAAATACTGTTGCAGGGCGTAGTAGACTGCTTCTTCGAGGAGGATGACGGCGGGCTTACAATAGTCGATTTCAAAACAGACAGAGTAACGCCCGATACCGTTGAGGCTAAAGCAATCCACTACACACCGCAGCTTGCCGCTTACTCTGAAGCGATTGAGCGCGTGACCGGCAAAAGAGTAAAAGACCGGGTGATTTACTTCTTTTCAATGGACGCCGGCCGCACGGTCTGACGTCCATTAAGGAGCTGTCAAACAATAAGTTGACGAGTTTGCCGCAGGATACGCTATTTATCAACAGCCCCTGTGCTCACTGATCTGTGTTGCATTCTGAGCTTTCGGGAAGGTATTTGATAAACTCGCGGAGGGCGGGGTTTTTATTGCCTTTCTTCCATATGCATATGAGGTTGAAACGCTTTTCCACCTCCGAAGGATAATACTTCAGCTTCCCCGGCCTGCATTCAACGATGCTTTTGTCCAGAAATGTGATACATCCGGTCAACTCAATGTAGTCTAGCATAGTGTCAAGATTCGGCGCATACATGATTTTTGGGGAAAATCCCGCATTTTCACATGCCTCGATCATATCGTCGCTTATGACCATAGAGTCCAGCTTATCGTGTACGGCAAAAGTCTCGCCCCGCAGATCCTCGATTTTTATTTCCTCCCGGGACGCAAGCTTGTGGTCGGCGGACATTATTATATACCGCTGCCTTTGCTCAATCACCGCACACATTATATCTTTCATTTTTCCGATTTGGGTAGAGACGGTGAACGCGGCATCCAAAGACCCGTCCACAATCTTGTTGTTCAGCGTCAGAAAACCATGACGCTCAATGAATGTTTCGATGCCCTTAGCCTGAGATGAAAAATCGCGTATTGTTTTTGCAGCCTTCTCCCCGAGATACATTGATTCGACACACCCGACGAAAAGGGCGTCGCTCTTTTCTGTCCTGAACCGTTTCACTTTTTCGGCTATGGATTCGATCTCCGGCATCAGTTTGCTAAACTCGTGGCGCACAAGTTTTCCGGCGGGCGTCAACTGAAGCGCCCTTGAGGTGCGGTCAAATAAAGGCACGCCGAGTTCGTCTTCGAGCAGTGATATCTGCTTGCTGAGCGATGGCTGTGTTATGTACAAAACACTGGCAGCTTTTGTGATGTTCAAGTATTTTGCCGCCGCCAAAAAATATTCAATCCTCGTAAAATTCATGATAACAACGTCCTTTGTATTGATTATTCCGCCTCGCACCTGCTGTATATATTTTACCATAACATGCGAAAGAATGCGCATAGATTTATTCTATTGCTATATACCAATAAAGCATTTTGGTTTCAAGGAAGCGCCTACAAAAGACCTTGCCCCCGCGCACGGGGCGCCGTCCGCAGACGGCGGGGGTTGCTCCCCGCAAGCTTGACGCCATAGGACACCCCGCCCCCCGACGCTTCGCTCCACCCGCGCACGAAGGGGCCTTTGTCCGCATTAACCTGTTGACATTGATACAACTTATACCATCTGATTTTCCACCGCTACGCGAATGGCCTCTGCCAGGTTGTTTACGCAGAGTTTGTCATAAATTGTGTTAATTAGCATCTTTACCGTATTGAGCGATATATTCTGGCTTGCGGCTATCTCAGTGCGCGTAAGCCCTTGGGAAAGGTCTCTTAATACCTCTATTTCCCGTGCCGTCAGCGAAATTTCGTTACCAATGTGGTTGTCGGCCTTGTATTTGTTTATCATATGCATATGCCGTTTCGCGAGGGCGGACGACTTGCGGTTGATATTTTCAAGCCAAAGAATTGGAATCGGAGACTTCCCGCTCCTGATGGCGGCATAGGTAAGCGTGCGCATGTCTTTTGCATATTGTATGAATGGGGCGATGATATTGTTGGGCGCGGCAAGATCATAGGCTTCCGCCAGCGCGGCAAAGGCGTCGTCCCTCCGCTTTATCTGGTAAAGCGACAGCGATTGTGCCGTTTTCAGCTCGATTTTACCAAGAAGGCGCTGCTGCCGCTCCAGCTCCTTTTCAATAAACGCCAGAAGGGCGCTGAATTGCCTTGTTTTGTAGTGGTATTGCGCTTTAATGTAATTTGCCACGTTGTCCTGCGGCGCCGGGTTCGCATATGATTCGAAGCCGCCTTTGAGCCAGTCCGGCACAGCTTCGGGATGATCCAGCGTCATGTAATACAGTCCGCATGCAATATCAAAAATTGATTTCCGTATAGTGTAATCCGGATTTTCATGTAATTCCCTGATCGCTTGAAGCATCTCTCCGGCCTTGTCAAAATACCCTCCGGATAAGGCGATGCGCATGAGATAGATAATCGCCCCGCTTTGTATGTCATACTGTCCGCGCTCCTGCGCCTTGCTCAAAGCTTGCCTCAGAAACATTTCGGCGTCCCTCATTTTCCATCGTAAATAATGCAGCTCACCCCGGATCAGGTCGTCAAAACCATACATTCTGCCGTCCAGCGCGCGGGAAATGTGCGGGATTGATCGCGTCATAGCCTCGGTATATTCATCCGGCGCCCCCGCTCTGCTTGAGCCAACGATCAGCGCCCAAGCGGATGGAGACCGGCCTGCGTGAAGCGCGGGCATGGCAAAAGGGCTTTTTTCGTAATACTCGCCGAGCTTTTCAAAATACCGGTCAAAATCATACACGTCCGAACGGGGGCACATAAACAGCCTGCACAGCCCCCAGTAGCCGTAGATTCCCGAGAGGATACGGTTATTCTCCGCAGATTCGGCAAGCGCCTCATAGTGTCCTGCGTACCGCTTTGCAAGGGCGTCCGCTTCCTCAAGCAGCCCAAGGTTTATTCTCAGCTTCAAGCTCACAACGGGAAACAGCGGGTTTTCAAACGCCGCGTCTTCCGGCAGGCGGTCTAATACTTCCAGTGCGTATCCTGTTATGTCCTGGGGCATGTGCATATAAAAAGAATTGACGATCCGCATGATTGCGTCGTAATTTCCCGCTTTGTCGTAATATGACAGGGCGTCCGCCTGATAATTGTTGTTTTCGCACCATGCGCCGGCCTTCTCATAGATATCGCGTTTTTCACCGTCGGCCAGCATGTGCTGGCTGCGCCGCAAATAATCCAAAAACAAATGGTGGATCATATACGCATCTAAATATATATCGTATCGTATATAGGCATTCAGCATCTCCATCTCTTTCAAAAGCGCCTCATCGCCCGCCAGCGAGTTGATGAGGCTTGCGGCAAGGTGGTCGATCAGTGAAATACGCAGCAGGAAATTCCACAACGCTTCGGAAACAGTTTGGGATATTTCAGATTCAATAAGCTTGAAAATATTTGACTTCATCGCTTCAAGTGCGAAACGCTTATACTTCGGGTTTTCATGTAAGGAACGCCCTAAAAGGTTAACCGCAAATGCCCAGCCTCGCGTGTCATCGTAAATATCCTTAATGTCCTGCATTGCGGCGGGGAGCGAGATCTGGCAGAAATACTCGCCTATCTCGTCTTTCGTAAAACACAGGGAGTCTTCATGGATCGTGAAAATGCGCTCATGCAGCATCATTCCGATAAAGTCTATCTCCGGGACTGTGCGTGAAATCAATACCATTGCCCCGTTTGGCTGAATGACGCCAACAACTCTGTTGATAAAGCGGAGAATAGCGTCGTTATGCAATAAATGGAAATCATCAAACACAGTTATGTACTTTCCCGGATACGATCTTGAATCCCGCAAAACCGCTTCAAATTCCGCAAAAGCGTCTTCTGTATCCGGGAAGCCTATATTCAAAAAACGCTCGCCGAATTTCGGGAAGGATTGCGCGACTGTATTCGCGTAGTTTTCCCAAAAACGCGTCTCCGCGTTATCCCGTCCGGAAAGCTGCAGCCACGTCAGATTGGCGGGGTATTCACGAAAAAACGAATACGCCGTGTGCGTCTTTCCGTACCCCGCCCCGGCGCAAATAGCCACCACCGGATAGTTCATAGCGCTTTCCATCAGCTCATGCAGACGCCGCCGCTTCAAATAAGAGCCGTTATAATATAGATTGTCGGTGCTAATGTTGAAATAGCGTTTAAAAGGCATTATATCCCACCCCTTGTAAGTCTCTATGCACATGTGGCTATACATGACAACTTGCTTTATTGTCTATATTTACCAGTATTATAACAGATTTGCCGACTAATTTCATCATTTTTTGACAAAATTCATAATTTTGAAGATAAAAACTGTTGCAATTAACGGCTAACCGGAGTGGCAGCACAACGTGTGAAAAAAGGGCGTGTTATGCGACGCAGAGAGGGAATTCCGGCTACTGACACGGAACTGACCGAACGGAGACGTATAATACGCCCTTTTTTCGGAGGAGTTTCGGCTAATCACGAACTGTAACTAAAAACCCCCGCCTTACGCAGACGGGGGTTGATGAGTATTCAAACAAGCGCTATTCCTCCGGCGTGAACGGGCAGAGATTTATTAACTCAAAAACCGCGTTTCCGCCGGCCGCTTCGACGTAGCAGGGGCGTTCCTCCCCTATCCGCGCCTCCCAGACGATGCGCCCGCCCTCGGATAAAAGGGCGGATACCGTTTCGTCCAAATTATCTTCGCAGACATATGCGATATGGTGGAACCCGGGACCCCGCGCCTTAAGCGTTTTAGCATGGTACGAAATGTCGTCAAGCGGCTGCAGCAGTTCAATAACAACCCCGCCTACGCGCCCAAATGCAATGCGCAGCTTTCCTCCGTCTCCCGTCTTCATAACGGACTCGGGGAAGTCTTTTTCAAAAATTACCCATTTCTCACGCGGAGTGCCGGACGCCGCGCACAGGAAGCTGACCGTCTCATCAATATCCGGCGTCAGTATGCCGGTATGCCAGTATTTCATCGTCTAATCCCCCTTATATATTCATAATAATGCGCGCACCGGGTTTTCCATCAGCTTCATCAGCTTTTTGATAAACTCGGCGGCGGTCGCGCCGTCAACAATTCGATGGTCATACGTCAGCGACAGTCCAATCATCGGGCGTACGGCCGCCTCCCCGCCGACAGGTACAACCATATCTGTAATTCTTCCCACCCCAAGTATTGCGGCCTGGTTTGGGTTTATTATCGGGCTGAAATAATCCACCGAACCGTATCCGCCAAGGTTTGACACTGTAAATGTCCCTCCGTGGACGTCGTCCGGGGTAAGCGCCCCCGATCTTGCCCGCGCGGCAAGCTCTTTCGCCTCGCGGCTTATTTCCAGCAGGCCCTTGCTGCAGGCGTCCCTAATCACAGGGACAATCAGCCCGCTATCAAGGGCGGTTGCCATTCCCAGATGCACGCGCCCGTGCAGGACAATACCCTCGTCGGTCAGGGACGAGTTCATGATCGGCATTGACGTCAGCGCGGCGGCGGTCAGCTTAAGGAACAGTTCGCCGATAGTCACGCGCTCCGCCTTGTCCGCAATGCCTTCATTGATCGTCTCGCGCAGCTCAAGCAGCTTTGATACGCCGATGCTGACCTGATGCGTTACCATCGGAACAGTCTTCCACACGTTTAGCATAGTTTCGCCGACTGCCCTGCGAAGCCCGGCATACGGTATTAGCGTGCCGGCGCTCTGCGTCTGCGTGTCGGTAAATGATGGCTCAGCCGCGCAAACATCTTCGCGAGGGGCCTTGAACGCCAGGACGTCAGCCTTGACAATGCGTCCGTTTGGCCCGGTCCCTTTGATTTGCCTGTAGTCTATCCCCATTCCCGCCGCCAGTTTTTTCGCTACCGGTGTGATAAACACTCGTCCAACCGCAGCGGGTGTTTCCAAACGCTGGGGCGAAAATTCCGGTTCGGGCGCCTTTGCTTCAATCTCCGCCCGGCGCGCAGCTTCCGGGACGGTTTCCGCATTCGCATCAGGTATAGCCGCGCCGGACTCGCCTATATAGCCCAAGACTGATGAAACGGGATATTTTTCGCCGGCTTCCGCAAGTTTTTTCAGCAGCGTACCGTCCGCCGGGCTTTCAACGGTATAGCTGAGTTTTTCCGTTTCAATCTCAAGCAAAGGCTCTTGCACCTCGACGCTGTCGCCCTCGTCTTTAAGCCAGCCCAATACCGTTCCGGCAGTCATGGTAAGCCCAAGCTTGGGCATCAGTATTTCAATTGCCAAAGTAAACCACCCCCCCAGTATATTCAGGCTTTGCCGCAGACGCGCCGGACGGCATTCGCGATTTTCGCCTCATTCGGCACATACTCCTGCTCCAGCGGCGGGGAGAACGGGCAGTGTGTAAAGGGCGCGGCTACGCGGACTATCGGGGCGTCAAGGTAATCAAACGCCTCCTCCGCGACTATAGCCGCTATCTCAGCGCCATATCCGGTACATCCAATCGCCTCATGGACGATAACTAGCCTGTTTGTCTTCATGATGGAAGTAAAAATCGCGTCCTTATCCAGCGGGATAAGGCTGCGAATATCAATAACCTCCGCGCTTATCCCCTCTTCAGCCAATGCCTGGGCCGCGTTAATGCATTTACCGACCATCATCCCGTATGAGATGATCGTAACGTCCGTGCCCTCGCGCGAAATATTGGCTTTGCCTATCGGTACAAGGTATTCCCCTTCCGGCACATCGCCTTCCATACCCAGTAGCGTCTTATTTTCTATTACAACAACAGGGTTGTCGTCCCGTATTGCCGAGGCGAGCAGCCCTTTCATGTCCGCCGGGTTTGACGAGGCGACGACTTTGAGGCCCGGCATATGGGTAAAAAATGATTCGATGCTTTGCGAATGCTGGGCCGCCGCGCTAATACCGGCGCCGGCCTGGGCGCGTACGACCATCGCCAGCTTTGTCTGGCCGCCAACCATCCACGCCAGTTTCGAGGCTTGATTGAGCATTTCATCCATGCAGACGCCCATAAAATCCATGAAATCATGCACGACGATCGGCCGAAGGCCCACAGCCGCCGCCCCGACGCCGAGGCTGGTTATCGCCGTTTCGCTCAGCGGCGTATCCAGTACGCGCATTTGGCCGTATTTTTCCTGCAAACCCGCAGTCTGCCCGAAAGCCGAGCCATATGCCCCGACGTCCTCCCCGCATATAAAAACGCTGGGATCCCGCGCCATTTCAATATCCTGTGCTTCACGGATTGCCTGAGTGTATGTGATTATTCTTGCCATATCGCTCCCCCTCTAAAACACCAAATCTTCATACATTACTTCGATCTCCGGGAACGGGCTTTGCTGAGCGAAATCCACCGACGCTAATACTTCCTCTTTGGCTTCGGATTTTATCTGCTCAAGCTCCGCCGCTTTCGCAATGCCGTCTCTGATAAGGCGGCTTTCAAAACCGGGGATCGGGTCTTTATCGCGCCATCTCTTTTCATCCTTTGGTTTTTTATATGCCGCGGAATCCCCGATAAAGTGGCCGTGATGCCGCCATGTCAGGCACTCTATCAGCGTTGGGCCATTTCCTTCGCGCGCGCGTGAAACAGCTTCCGCCGCCGCATCGCGCACCGCGACCGGGTCGTTACCGTCCACCCGGAGCCCCGGTATATCGTAAGCGGCGGCCCTCTGCGAAATCGTGTTGTTCTTAGAGTGGTAGGAAAAAGGCGTTGACATGCCGAAATGATTGTTTTCGCACACAAATATGACCGGCAGGTTAAGAACCGCAGCCATATTCAGCGACTCATGAAAGGTTCCCCTGTTCGACGCGCCGTCGCCGAAGAATGCGGCTGTCACGGCGTCCTGATTTCTGTATTTTTGGGCGTACGCCGTCCCGACGGCGATGGGTATTCCCGCCCCGACTATACCGTTTGCGCCGATTATCCCTTTTGATATGTCGGCAATATGCATCGACCCGCCTTTGCCTTTTGAGTAGCCGTCCGCCTTTCCGTACAGCTCAGCCATCATGCGGTTAATGTCCGCCCCTTTGGCGATGCAGTGGCCGTGCCCGCGGTGCGTGCTGGTTACATAGTCGTCGTCGCGAAGACATGCGCAGACGCCTGCGGCAACGGCCTCTTCCCCGCTGTACAGGTGTAAAAACCCTATTAGCTTACCGTCCAGAAACAGCCTCGCCGACGTCTCTTCAAACTCGCGTATTCGAACCATCGTCCGAAAAAGCGACAGCATTTGTTCCGTGTTTTCTTTTTTTAATGACCGCATTTCCCAGCCCCCCATAGTATCCTGTAAGCCTTGGACAAATGTCCAAAACGCCCGTATCGGCATTATACCCGCAGCCGTAAAGATTTGCAGTTTCTTGCTTGTCTTTGCGACTGCGTGTATAGAGTATCATCTTTTCATTATTCAGTCAATTATCAAATTATGATTCTACTGCAATAACTCACGTCGTCAGATTTGCACCGGATGTTTTCGTCCATTTCGCGGGTTTTGAGGGCGAATACTTGCTGTATTTAACCGAAAAACGCGTGAAATGGGCGGAAAGAGGCGGTGCAAAGATGATGGCGGGAGTTGTTGTAGTAGAATCACGTGTATCGAGACAAGGAAGTATCCTGGCTTATGGATAAACGCTGTGCCCATGCCTTCCCGGTTTCCCAGTGGCGTTGTAGGATGCAATACGGTGTTTCGGCAATTGCGTTTGTATGACGTGCATTTGTCAAAACCGGCTGATCCTATGGGCGAAGCTCCCCAAATACAGTGGCGGGACCGCGCGGGATTCTCACCCGCTTCCATACCTTGAAACAATATCAGTTTTCCAAATTATACTATGAAATGCGTTTACAATCAAGTGCCAAGGGAAAATAATTGGTGCTTGTGGTCATAAATGGTTTCGTATGTATTCAGTCATCGCTCTGTCATCGCATTGTATGTGCCTGATGAGCCAACGCATCACGGACTCATTAAACGCCTCGGTGAACTCAGCCGTTAAACCGTTTTCGTTAAACTCTTGCACAAGGCCTGCCACGACTTCCATGAACTCATCATGCTCATGCTTATGGTGCGTGTAGTTGGGATAACCATACTCCAACTGCAAAGCTTCCTCATCGGTAAAATGCCGTATTACATAGTCTGCGAGGAATATCAACGTTTCTTCCAGCTTTTGTGAGGGATTTCCGGCCTCGCATGCCCTTGTGTAATCAAGCGCGCATTCAAATATGCCTTTGTGCTGCTCGTCCACTATCTCGTTTCCTGTCAGCAAATCATCGCTGAAAGCAAAGGCCTGCTCTAACTTGAATAGCTCCTTCATTTTACATGTTTCTCTCTGAGGTTGTAGGTACTTGCAAAGTAATCCGAACAAAGCCTGCGGGTCGATTGGTTTTCCGGTATGGTCATCCATGCCTGCAGCAAGGCAAGCCTCAACGTCTTCCTTGAAGACATTAGCGGTCATAGCTACGATTGGTATTGTTTTCGCTTCCGGTGCATCAATCGCTCGAATACTGCGCGTTGCATCCAGCCCATCCATAACAGGCATTTGCAAATCCATGAATATCAAATCGTACCTTTCAGGCGCCTCGCTGAACATACGTAGGGCTTCCGCACCGTTTTCCGCACAATCAATTTCAACACCGGTAGACTCCAGTAACGCTATCACGATCTCTCGGTTGATGTCCACATCCTCGGCAAGCATTATCCTGCACCCCTTGAAGCAATCGACAATGCTCGTATCCACCTCATCGGGTTCGTGAGAAGCAACACCGAGTATTTCGGTCATGACATCGGCGATAGTTGAAGGGAACAGCGGTTTTTGCAGAAATCTATCAACGCCCGCATCTCTTGCCCTTTCGGCGATTGAGTAGGTATCGCCTGCCGAAATCAAAATTACGGCGGACGTTTCCGGCGAGAACCCACGTGTTCTTAGCTCTTTTGTTAACTCAATGCCGTTCATATGCGGCATCTTCCAATCAATGAAAAAGAAGTTATAGCCTCTAAACTGTTCCACCTGACGGAGCGCGGCTTCTCCGCTCTCGGCTGTGTCGCAGGATGCGCCGAATTTCTCCACGATTCCTTTGAAATCATGTAAAATATCAGTATCATCGTCCACAACCAGAATTCGGGTGTTTTTCCAGTTGATTTCACTTTCCGCCATCATTTCGCCGCGCTGCATCAAAAAGGTGAAGTTAAACACGGACCCCTTGCCCGGCTCAGACTCAATCCATATCTCCCCGCCCATCATTTCTACGATACTTTTTGAAATCGAAAGCCCCAGCCCCGTGCCGCCGAATTTTCGCGAGGTGCTGTTCTCAGCTTGTTGGAATGACTGGAACAGTTTTGCCTGCTGTTCGGGGCTTATGCTAATACCCGTGTCAGATATGGAAACCCTTATTTTGCAAAGACCGTTAACCACGCCCAAATAATATGTTTTCACATCGACCGCGCCTTTGTCGGGCGTGAATTTCACAGCATTCCCCAACAGGTTCGTTATTACCTGCGCAAGTCGCTGATCGTCGCCAATCAAGGCTTTCGGAATCGACCTGTCAATATATACCGTAAGCTTTTGCTGCTTTTCATCTACTTTGAAGCTCATGACGTTGACGACTGTTTTTAGTATATTTTCAAAATTAAATGTCGCAAATGACAGCTCAAATTTACCGGATTCGATTTTTGACACATCCAAAATATCATTAATAATGCCAAGCAAATGAGTGGAAGCGCTTTCGATCCTTGTGAAAGCATAGTTTTTTCTTTCCATCTCTTTGGCGGATTTTCCGATTGAGGTCATGCCGATGATCGCATTCATCGGCGTTCTAATCTCGTGGCTCATATTTGACAGGAAGTTACTCTTAGCGAGGCTGGCTTCCTGGGCTTTATCTTTAGCCTCCACCATTTCAGTGCTGTCCACGATTACGATAACAGCGCCGTTTTTATTATCGCTCCTTATAATTCCGCTACACAAAAAGGAGAAACAACGCTTATCGCCACCAACATCCATCCAGCGCAAGCAACTGTGCTCCCCCGTATTAATCAGTTCGGAAAACTGCGTTTTTAATGCATCCTGCTCATCTTCTTCGGTCTCAAGAAGCTCCTGAAAGAAAACCTTTTCGGATTTTGCTGAAAAATTAGACCTGAAGCTTTTGTTTGTGAAAACAATATCATACTCAGGGCTTAAAACGGCAATAGATGCTGGTATATTGTCAAAATATGTACCAATAACATCCAGCATTTCGTTTGTGCTGGTTATAAGGCGCGAAAAAACCCCGCTAAATGGCGAGGAGTCGCCGCGAGTGTTTAATTTCCCGGTTATTATGCTATCGCTTTGCGCCTTCACATTTGCGACAAGAGCTTCAAGCGCTACGCGCATCATTTCGTATGAGTTGCCAAGCGCCCCGATTTCATCGTTTCGATTGAGAACCCCCACGGGTATTTCCACATGTACATTACCTTTTTCGATTTCCGACGAAACCCTGGTCAATGCCGTCACGGGGTTTATTATGATTCTCCGAAGCATGGTCAGCATCAGGGCAAAAAACGCAAACGCGATAACTATGGTGATAGCGACGCTCAACCATAAGAACCCATCGAACTGTTCGCTGATGTACTCCAAGTTGGCGTTGACGCTAAGTACCGCGACAACTTCCCCTCGACGATTGGTTATGGGTTTGTATGAATGGCTTGTTATTTCGTTTGTTTCATGGTCTAGTTTACTTATCACGTATATGGGCGCGCCCGTCTTATAAACCTCCTCTATCTCGGGATAATTCGATTTTGAGTCCACCGTTCCATAATCACCGAGATTGTACACGCCCGTTTCAGTGTAGAAAAAGGTGCTGTAGATGAAGACAAATCCGCCGGGGAGTCCAACATCAGCCATGATGCTAACACTGGTAATGCCCGCTGAGTCGCGAAGTTCCAACATGTTTCTGGTAAAAGCGATGTAAGCATCGTCTTTCAGGCTCGCAATCTGCTGGGAATAGCTATTGAGTCTATCCTGAGCTTCGATTAGCTCCGGCATGTATTCACTGCCTACGTTGCTGGTCCTAGTGGCGGCGATGAATTCCCTGTCTTCAAGATACTGCTTCAATTCATCCATAATGTTCTCGTGGCTCATCAGCGCATCGATGAATCCGGTTATATCCGAGTATGAGTAACGCGCATGTAGTATTCGTTGCGGGGTATCCAGTTTTTCCATATATAGCTCATAGAAGGAAGAGTCAATAAAGAACGCGCTGATGCCAATAAGCGCAATGGAAAACAAAAGCACGCCCGCCAGAATGAGTGAGAGCAGCTTTGCATTTATTGACTGGGTCAGCCTCTTTCCCATTAGTTTCCCTCTTAGGCGGTCTGCAACAGCAATTGAGAATTGAGAGTTGAGAATTGAGAGAGGAGAATTAAGAACAAAGTTGCGCACTAGCTCAAAGGACTTGCGTTGCGACTTACTCAGTGCGGTGTAGCAGAGCATTTCTCCGTCTTAATTCCTCATTTCTAATTCCAAATTCCTAATTGCAACTTAGTGACCGCAAACATTTTTTTTAATTTAAGGTCGCTAAGTTGCTAATACACTAAATAGCCCATCGAGAGCATTAGCACTCTGTCGTGGTCAACTCCGCGTTCTTCCAGGTTAGTAAAATGTATCTGCACATCCATGTCCACCGTTTGCCTCGCATAGTCCTCACATAGAGTGGTAAAGAGCTCCATGTCGACGCCCGACTCGGGGGCTTCCCCGTTTATCCATTTTATTGCGTACTCGGTGCAGGCCGTTGTAAGCATTATACCGGTTGGAACGGCCCAAGTAGAGAGCCTGCCGGTCATGCCTGCCTCTGCGACAATGCGCCGGGTCTCCTCTACCACGTAGGAGATATCGTCAAACAAATCCTCGGAACCTATGTCGAAAGCCTCCGCAAAACCATGTAATGGCGAAGGGCAGCAAGGCCTGGGGAATATGCCGTGGTGTTCGGTTACAGCTTTAATTAGCGGTGTCTGCATACCGCAGTTGGTTGAAAAAAACGCCGTATCCTCCCCGTATATTTCAATCATCTTTGGCACGTCTTCTAGAATGAACTGCTGGGCGCCTTCCAAGCCGACGTTGCTTGTCGGGTCGGGCGAATGGGCATCGACAAACTCTATCCCCAGTCCTTCGCAGACTTCTTGCATAATGTCGCGGCGTTCGGCTAGGCTCACCATGGCCATATGCCTTGGAAAAGAATAATGCACGAATGTCTTCGCGCCTAGTTCCATAGCCTGGTCGATTATGTCCAAACCTTCAGAGTAATGGTTTGGCGAAACCGCAATGTCGGCTCTGAGCACAACGTCCGAGAAGTTTTCCGCAGGCTCGCAGTATATTATGAACACATCCTTGCGCGTTTCCAAAAGCTTGTCCACGGCGCGGTTCGTTCCAAACACGGCTTGATTGATTATAACGACCTTAACCTCGCTGTCAGTAGCAATTTCAGCCATTATGTTAACCATTTCCGCGTGATTGTCCATAAAGTTCTCAGGCCATACATAGTGTAGGATTTTGTCATCGCCGTACTTCGAGACCAAGAGTTTTGCTGTGTAGTTCTCTTCCAAGGTCTGGTCGGGGGCGCTTGTGACTAAGGCGATTTTTCCGGGAAAGGGTCCTACGTCTTCGCGAATGGGTGGCGCGACCGATCCGCAGGCTACAACTTGGGCGAACATCAGCAGAGCCAGTATAAATAAAAGTATCTTTTTCATATGACCACGCCTTTCCACGGCATAAAACCGTATGAATAATGTTTATAACTACGCAATTTTAGATTATGGGGGTTGGGTTTTCAATGTAAATTTAATTAATTTATCTGTTTTGACCATATTAATCACCTTTTTAACAAATTATTCACAACAATTATCGCAATGTTATGTAGAATGCTTATATTCGCGAGTCATCAAATCCCAAATGAGGTGAACTGTTTTGACAAAGAAAGCTTTAGTGATTGAAGACGATGGAAACATAGCCGAACTCTTGCGTTTATACTTGGAAAAGGACGGATTCACGGTCGCAATTGCGGAAAATGGCGCGATCGGTGTCGCGGAGTTTGAAAGATTCGCGCCCGACCTCGTGCTGCTGGACATCATGATGCCCGTTTTAGACGGCTGGGGTGTTTGCCGCGAGATTCGAGCCGTATCAACCGTCCCGATAATCATGCTCACAGCAAAAGGCGACACGCTGGATAAAGTCACCGGACTCGAGATGGGCGCGGACGACTATATCGTCAAACCTTTTGAAGTTGGCGAACTTATGGCGCGCGTTCATGCCGTTATGCGTCGTTACGATGCGTCTGCCGGCGCGGAGGTAAAGCGCCTGGTCTTTGAGAATCTTATCATTGATATGGATTCATTTGACCTTCTCGTCTCAGGCAAGCGCGTTGATGCACCGCCAAAGGAGATGGAATTGCTGTTTCATCTGGCATCGTCTCCGAACCGTGTGTACACGCGTAACCAACTGCTTGACGAAGTATGGGGCTTTGATTATTTTGGGGATTCTAGAACCGTTGATGTCCATATCAAGCGCCTTCGCGAGAAGCTCGAGAACGTCAGCGACAAATGGACGCTCAAAACCGTGTGGGGCGTAGGATACAAGTTCGAAGTCCTGGAAGACTAGTCCTACGTACTAAGTGCTCAAAATGAAAAATAGCATTTATTTCCGGAATTTTATCGTTACCTCGTTGATAGTTCTCATAAGTTTCACGCTTTTGGGCGGCTTGTTTTTCGCATGGATTTATGCGCGTTCTTCGGTCGATTCAAGAACGTCAATGGAAAACAGACTTCACCAAGTAGCAAGATTTGTAGCAACACAGCATGATTTCAACTATGGTGAGCTCAGCGACTTGAACCTGTGTATGCTGCTGTCCATAACCTCTGAATTGTCGGGATATGATTTCCTCGTCACCAACACCGATGGTTTAGTGCAAGCGTGTTCCGAAAAGGATCTCAGACATATTGGAAAGCAAGTGCCGCTGACCATGTTGGACGAGAGTTCTACCGACGGGTTTGGCTCGACATTGGCGTTGCCTGGGATTTATGAGCAGGAACGCCAAGTAGTTGGTGTGCAAATGACGGGGATAGCGGACGATGAACCGTTTGTCATCGGTTATATGTTTATGACAAGCGATGTGGCAGCGTTAAGGGAAGCAAGCCTGAGTTTGCTCGCCCCGTTTGCCTTTATCGCGCTTGTCGTAATGTCATTGTCTGTCGCGCTTTCTTTCGTTGCTACGAAGAAGCAAGCGTCGCCGCTGCACGAAATCGCTTACGCCGTCCACCGTTTCGCGCGTGGCGATTTTTCCACTCGAGTCAAAGAAAACGGGCGAATTGATGAGATTGGCAAGCTGGCGCAAGCATTTAACGCAATGGCGGACACGTTGGAGAGCTCGGAAACGAACAGCCGCAACTTTATTGCCAATCTATCACATGAACTCAAGACGCCAATGACAATCATCGCGGGTTTTGCGGAGGGGCTTCTTGACGGGACAATCCCTGCGGAGAACGGAGAGAGGTATTTGATGGTCATAGCATCGGAAACTCGCCGTTTGGCAAGGCTCGTTGGCGATATGCTCGGCGTGTCCACGCTCCAATCTCAAAATGACGATGACCTTATAAAGAGCAGCTTCGATATCTCCGAGGTCATGAGGCTCGCGCTGCTCAGTCTCAGCAGTAAAATTGAGAGCCGCAGCCTAGATGTCGAGGCGGAGCTCCCCGAAGAGGCGATTACAACGCAAGGTGACAAGGATTCAATAACTCAGGTCACATACAACTTAATCGATAACGCAATCAAGTATTCGACTGTAGGCGGGGCAATAGGTCTAAAACTATGGAAGCAAGGCGGGAAAGCTTTTGTTTCCGTCGTAAATCGCGGGAAAACGATCCCGGAAGATGAACTGCCTCATATTTTTGAGCGCTTTTTCAAAACAGACAAATCCCGAGGCGTAGACCGTGACGGCGTCGGGTTAGGTCTGTATATTGTAAAAACGATTCTCGACAAACACAACGAAAACATCTACGTAACAAGCAAGGACGGCCTAACAAAGTTTATGTACACACTAACGGTCGTATAACAACAGGCAAGACTCGGGGACAAGACGTGGGGACGGTTCTCTCGTCTCGCAAGACGTGGGGACGGTTCTCTTGTCTCGTCGAGACGCGGGGACGGTTCTCTCGTCTCGCAAGACGCAAGACCGTAAGACGCGGAGACGATGAGACGCGGGGACGGTTCTCTCGTCTCGCAAGACGCGGTAAGACATGGGGACGGTTCTCTTGTCTCGCAAGACGCAGAGACGGTTTCGCAAGACGACAGAACCGTCCCCGCGTCTCAGTCCCCGCGTCTCATCGTCCCCACGTCTCGTCGTCCCCGCGTCTAC
>Ga0099364_10001656_pt1 | contig 36388 bp, 33 predicted proteins | sample TergutTh196P3_FD_73070 | JGI IMG/M metagenome (GOLD analysis project Ga0099364, IMG submission 73070) | Microcerotermes parvus P3 segment gut microbial communities from Pointe-Noire, Republic of the Congo - Th196 P3 | ecosystem: Host-associated > Arthropoda: Insects > Digestive system > Gut ... | reverse complement strand
TGGTCTGCAAGTTTGGGGTTGTTTGCGGGGAGAATGGCGTTGGCTTCGGTGGGGCGGATTTGAAAAACAGCGGGGGAATAATATGACAAAAGAGCAAATTCAATAGGAATATCAACAAGTCCAGTATCGTCTTCTTCTCTGCCGTTCCAATTAAGAGCACCAAATCTAAGAATATCTTCATCAGGGGCAGTCCAAACATAACCACTCTCAACAATATCTTGCCTTCTTACTATTGAAAATAACCTGAAGTATTTATTCGTATCTAATAAACTTGCCTGCCCAAAAGTGTCAGACACCAAAATTGCAAACAAAAAAACTGTAATAGCGGTAATTTTTTTCATGGGATTCTCCTTATGTTTGTTGTAACTTTTTTTGTTGAAGCGCTTTTTATTGGAGCACTTGCAACAACAGGTATTGTTACATTTGTAAGACCTTTTTCAGCAAATGCATTCCGTCCAATCTCTGTAACATACAAATTTCTTATGCGTTGGGGTATATTTACCGCCGTGTTGCTCCCATTATACCCGGTAATGCGCACCGCCTTGTTGTTGTTAATAAGCTCTACGGCAAAGTCGCTTTCGGGGTTAGGCTGCTGGGCAAAGGCGGTTAGGGCAGTAACTGTCAGCAGAATGATTGTTGTAATTGTCTTTTTCATTGTGTTTTCTCCTGTTTTCTTATATGGTTCAAGTTTTCCACAATTTTTTTAAATTGTTCCTTGCATTGCCAATGGCGTAATTGTATCACACTGGGGGGTGGGTTGGCAAGTATCTGCATTGGCGGCTCAGTTGCCGGCTCGGCAAACAGTCAGCTCGCAGAGTGCAGGAATAATAGACATCAGAAAGTTATTATGTTAGTGTAATAATGATGAAAAATATTGAAACAGATATAGAGCATACTATCGTTGAAACAAATGAAGAAGTTGTTTTACCTATCAATGAATTAAGAAAGGTCTGCTTGAGTTTTGCACAACAAAATTTTCAAGGGAAAACATTTATGAACAAAGAAACTGGTAAGGACATACATGTATCTCGACAAGGATTAGGGGAATGGAAAATGAAATCAAAAACCCGAGAGCAATTGCTTTCTATAAAAATTCTAGACAAAATGCTAGAAAACGCTAGTTTTGATCATGATGCACCGGACGAAAAAGGAAGACCCAATATTGAATTATTTTCTTATTATAATTACTACTGTGTGATAAATGGTACGGCATTTCAAGCGATAATCACCGTAAAGAAGACGGCAACCTATGGCGATAAATATTATCACCATTTTCTCAAAAACATAAAAATAAAGCCGTGCTCAGGCACTGCGCCAACCCATGCGAGTTAAACGCCCCTCTATTGCACGGCTTTCCGGCTACCGCCTATATATAATATCGCTCAAAATCCTCTTTTTGTCAAGCCCACGCATTGCCTCATGTTAAATCGTACCATAAATGTATTGACATTGCAAAGAAAATTTAGTATATTGTAAGTGTAAACTATAAAAGGGGGTATTAATATGGCACAAACCAACCTTACTATCAGAATTGATGAAGAAATAAAAAGAGACGCGGAATTCCTGTTTAACAGAATCGGCTTAAATATATCATCTGCTGTTAATGTGTTTTTTAGACAAGCAATAAGGGAACAGTCCATACCGTTTGAATTAAAACCTTATGACAACAATTATACGGCAAAGTTAAAACGCAGTATGGAACAGTCAGAAAAGGGAGAGGTAATAACCTTTACAATGGCGGAACTTGAGGCAATGGAAACAGGGAAAATCCCTAAACGAGCTATAGATTTTTTAGAAAAACACAAGGCCGCCTATGCCAATGATTGAAAATATCAGCTTTACCCTTGAAGGATTAAAAGATTACATACATTGGCAAACTGAAGACAAAAAAGTAGAAATATTTAGTTGTAAAGATCATTATGATGACTAGCCACTCCGTCTCCCTTCACCAAATATCAGCTTAATTGCAGCTTTTATATCCTTTGCAGTTTCGGGGCCAAGGAATGAATCAAAGCCAATGCCTGCCGCAGTTTTAACTCGTGAGGCAAGGCGGCGTACGGGGCGGATTTCGCCTGTAAGGGAAACTTCTCCTGCTATTGCCAAGTTTTCCGGCAGGGCAAGTCCTGTGCGGGCGGAGTAAAGTGCGCAGGCAAGTGCAAGTTCAACGCCTACCTCGGCAACACGAATGCCGCCTGCCACATTTACATACAAGTCATGATCAGAAAGCCTAAGCCCAAGATGTTTTTCCAATGCGGCGGAAATTCTAGACACCCTTCCTGAATCGATCTTGTCCGAGAATACACGGCTCATTGATCCTTTTGCGGGAATACAGAGCGCTTGAATTTCTACAAGGATGGTTCTTGTGCCTTCAAGAACGGCGGCAGCTGCAACGCCGGGGGGAAGCTCGCCGTTTTCACGCCTTACCAAAAACAGCCGCCCAATATCTTCTACGGGGGAAAGCCCCTGCTCACCCATTGTAAAAATTCCAATTTCATCTATAGAGCCAAATCGATTTTTTGCAGCTCTTAAAAAACGGCAGTCAACAGATCCGCCCAAAGCAGATGTTTTGTCATTTTGCTCAAAGTAAAGAACGGTGTCCACCATGTGTTCAAGCATTTTTGGTCCTGCAATAACTCCTTCCTTGGTAACATGGGCTGTTAAAAAAAGAGCAGAGTCGTGTTCCTTAACCCAATTTATAAGCTCAAAAGAGCAAAACTTCATTTGATTAACCGTACCTGCAACCGCGCCCGCATCCGGGGAATATAAAGTTTGAGCCGAGTCAATCAGAACCAATACAGGTTTTATATTGTTAAGGACAAATTCTATATCTTCCAGTTTTGCAGAACAAAAAATTTCAATTCTATCCATAGCGGATTTGTCGGCGGAAAGCCCCAGCCTGTCTGCTCTAAGCTTAATTTGCCCTTTTGATTCTTCGCCGGAAACATAGAGTATGCGCCCTTTTGTTTGGGCGGCGGCGGCAAGCTGTAAAAGCAAGGTTGATTTTCCAATGCCGGGTTCTCCCCCAACAAGGACAGCGGAGCGTTTCATAATACCGCCGCCAAGTACGCGGTCAAGCTCTCCAATACCGCTTCCAATGCGGCTTCCTTCTGCGGGGTCTATTACAGAAAGCGGAACAGTCTGCGGCAAGGCATTTTGGGTATTTGATCGCCCGGAGTCTGCCCTTTCGTTTTTTGCGGCGGTTTCTGTAAGAGTGTTCCATTCGCCGCATTCGGGGCAGCGCCCCAGCCATTTTGGTTCTTCGTGTCCGCAGGCGGAGCATTTATAAACAAACGCTTTTTGTTTTTTCATGATTGTTTACTATACATTAATTATTGGATGTGCGCCATATCGTTTTATAATTTCTGATTCTTCGTTATTAACAGGACCCGCAAGCCCCTTGCCCTGTACTCGTTTAAGACCAATTTCCAATACTTTAAAATTTGAGCTGATAAAATAAAAGGGAACTTTTGATATATAGGGGTTCATTAGAGCGTAATCCAAAAATCTTGTCAGGATTTTTTCATCATTTATTTCTATGGGCATTACAGGTGCGCCATTATCGATTATTTCTCTTGCAATGTCCGCCGCTTCTTCAAATTCTCCGTCGGCTAGAGCGTGCCTGAAATCATCAATATCTTTTGAATTTATATTGCTTATATTATTGATGTCAGCTTTTTCAAGGCAGAGGGGCTCATTCCCGGAAAGCTCTATTTCCGTATCTTTGTTAATGACTGCGGGTATTTCCCTGGGAGTGTAATTTGCCGCTTTTTTTGCTATAGCTTCGATATGGGCAGGAACAGAACCGCAGCAGCCGCCAATAATATTTACCAGTTTTTCTTTAAAATATTCTTCGATTTTGGCGCTCATAGTTTCCGGTGTTTCTTCGTAAAGACCAATATTGTTTGGAAAACCGGCATTTGGATAAGCACAGACAAGGCAGGGAGTAACTTTAGAAATTGTGCGGACAAAAGGCAGGAGTTTTTCTGCGTCAAAAGAACAATTAAGCCCTATTGCCAATGGATTGATATGCTGAACAGAAATGCGGAAAGCTTCCAAATTCTGGCCGGATAACAGCCGATCCGTTTCGCCGGAAAGGGAAGCAGAAACAATAACAGGAATATCGATCTGTCGTTCCTGCATTAATTGGGATATTGCAAATAAAGCGGCTTTTGCATTAAGGGTATCAAAGACGGTTTCTACAATTAGAATATCCGCGCCGCCGTCCAAAAGCCCCCTTGCGTTGTCGTAATATGCTTCTTGCAGAGTGTTCCAGCAAATACTGCGTTTACCCGGATCGTTTATGTCGGGGTAGAGGCTTGCGCCTTTTGCGGTAGGACCAATGCTTCCGGCAACAAAGCGAGGTTTGTCCGCAGATGAAAATTTGTTGGCACATTCGCGGGCAATTCGCGCGGAAGCAAGGCTTATATCATAAGCCTGAAACTCCATGCCGTAATCAGCAAGAGAAACGGCTGTTGAGTTAAAACTGCAGGTTTCAATAATATCCGCCCCGGCTTCCAAATAGGCATTATGTATATCAATAATTCTTTGCGGATTAGTAAGGCATAAATTGTCAATGCAAATTTTGCCCAAATTCAAAGTTTGGATAAGGGAGCCCATTGCGCCGTCTAAAATAAGGATGCGGTTTTCCGCAATGGAATTAATTTGCTGTCTAATAGTCATAACATTATAATACATACTTTTTTAGAAAAGAATCAACCGTCATTCTGTTAACACCATAAAAACGGCCTATTGCGCTTTTGGAGACACGGTCGTCAATCAGCGATTTTATTTCCTGTTCACAGCCTGTAAGCTTTAAGCGTGTTGACTTGCTGCCATTGGGTCTGCCAAGAATTTTGCCTTCGGATCGTCTGCGGGCAAGAGCTTCTTTTGTCCGCCTGGAGACAAGATCCCGTTCAATTTCCGCAGATAAACCAAAAGCAAATGCCAATACTTTGGATTGTATATTATCTCCTAATCTATAATTATCTTTAATTGTCCAAACTTTTACATTGTTTAGCATTAATTGATTAAGAATTGACATTATCATAAAAAGACTTCTGCCAAGACGGGATAATTCTGAACATATAATTAAATCTCCTGCTTTTACTTTTGCAAGCAAAGAACCCAATAATCGCTTGTCAGGCGATTTAATTCCGCTGATAGTTTCTTCAATCCAATGTTCAATTATTATATTGTTTTTTGAACAAAATTTTTCGATTTCAAACCGTTGGTTGTCAACTGTTTGCTTGTCTGTACTTACTCTGATATAACCATATATCATAAGCACCTCCTTTTTAATGGTATTGTATCTTGCAATATACAAGATACTAGATCATATTATCGACCATTAAAAATTGCACATAACAAGAATTATTCCCATTCAATTGTGGCAGGAGGTTTGTTGGAAATATCATAAGTAACACGGCCAATATCTTTTACAGAATTTGTAATACGCGCGGATATTTCCAAAAGATCTTTTATTTCAAAAGGATAAACTTCTGCTGTCATTCCATTTGTGCTTGTAATTGCCCGTAAAGCAAGTACATATCCGTATTTTCGTGTATCATTGGCTACTCCAACTGAGCGAAGAGGCAGAAGAATTGCAAACGCCTGCCAAATTTCATCATAAAGACGGTTTCCGTTTGGCGCACGGCGTTTTTTTAACTCCTCTATAAAGATGGCATCAGCTTCTCGCAAGATGTCGCATTTTTCTTTTGTTATTTCACCTATTATGCGCACGGCAATTCCGGGTCCGGGGAAAGGATGCCGTTCTACAACTTCTTTATCAACGCCTAAAAAACGGCCAAGTTTTCGAACATCGTCTTTGTAAAGCTTTGCCAATGGTTCAATAATTCTTCCCGCTTTGCGTTTTGAGTCAACTAATGGAGACGCAACATTATGGTGGCTTTTTACATGGGCTTTTTTATTTTTACCTTGTCCGCTTTCTGCAAGATCGGGATATATTGTACCCTGTGCCAAAAAATAACTGTCCGGCAGTTTTAAGCGGGCAACTTCCCGTTCTTGTATCGATATAAATAAATCTCCAATTATATGGCGTTTTTCTTCGGGATTAGCAATACCTTTAAGAGCAGATAAAAATTCGTTTTCACACATAATAATATGCAGGTTTTTTGCGCCTAATTTTTTTAGGCTGTTTTTAACATAGGCAGTTTCATTTTTTCGCATAAGACCTGTATCCATATACATTAAATGTACTTGATCGCGGTTTAATGTTTTTAAAAGAGCCGCACCCGTAACTGTGGAGTCAACACCGCCGGAAATAAGAAGCAGAACGGGGTTATCCCCCGCTTGTTTTTTAAGATCAGCGGTTAACTCTTTAACAAAGTTGTCCATTTGTAATCTCCTTACCCTTTGGCATAGTTGTCAAAATATCCCTGAATTAAAACAATTGGTGTGCCTCTATCGCCTGAACCGCTTACAAGGTCGCATAAACTGCCAAGTAAGTCTGTAAGATGTCTTGGGGTGGTTCCCTCGGATTCCATTTTCCCAATTTGATCACTTCCGGCTTTTTCCTGTATGGCTTTCTCAATAGCTTTGCGGGCATCTTCTTTGGAAAGATCTGCAAATTGATTATCCGCAAGATATTTAAGCTTTAGTTCATTGGGTGTTCCTTTAAGACCAGATGTGTAAGAAGGGGAAACAACAGGGTCTGCAAGTTCCCAAATTCCGCCAACGGGGTCTTTAAAGCCGCCGTCTCCATAAACAAGAACTTCCATTGTTTTTCCGGTAATGTTTTTAAGAGCTTGCTGCATTTTTTCTACAAAATCATCGCAGGCACGGGGAAATAATTTTACCCTTTCTTCTGTTGCTTTGTTGGAACCAAGCAGACCATATTGTTCATTGCAGCCGCTTCCGTTTACCGGTTTTGTAAGAATTTCATCAATGCCGGAGATAATTTTTGCTCCGGCAGCGGCAAGCGCTCTTTTTGTTCTTGACCTTGTATGAATATCGGCAGCAATAACTTTATCAGTATAATTAAGTATGCATTTTGGATCGGCGCAGAGAATGATTTCTATATTATTACCCAGCGATTTATAATAAGAAACATAATCTATGCCGGTAAATTGATGTTTTACTTCATTGCCAAAAAGCCTGCGGTAATCAGCTTCGCTTAAGCAGTCTGAATATGGATTAAGCTGTTTGTCATCTATATCTTCCCATGTAACAAGCTGGTTGCCGACTTCGTCCGCCGGGTAATTTAGCAGAACTGTTACTTTATCCGCTCCGCGGGCAATACCTTTAAGCAGCATAGCAAAGCGGTTTCTGCTTAGGATTGGAAACACAACCCCAATATGGCCGCCGTTAAATATTGTTCGTACATCGGCAGCAATTTGATCCAAAGTGGCGTAATTACCCTGTGAACGAGCCACAACCGCTTCGGTTATCCCGATAATATCCCCGTCATTAATACGAATGTTTTCATGTTCTACCGCATCTTTTACCGTTTGGCAGACTATGTTTACTAAATCGTCAGATTCCCGAATAATCGGTGTTCTTAGGCCCATCGCCCTTGTTCCTATAACTCTCATGATTTTAGTATATAGGAAGCCGGCGGATTATTCAATATGGTATTTTATTATCTTTTTTTTACAAATAATCTTAATAACCTCTTAATGGTTTCTAATATTTCATTTTCTGTCTATAATATTATCAAAAAAAATTGCTTATTTTTAAAAGATGGTTTATGTTATATTATAGTACAATAAATATTACTAGGAGGCTGTTATGAATACAAAAACGCTTACTCCGGTTATTATGATTGATGAGAAAAAATGCATAAATTGTTATGCCTGTATTACAGCCTGCCCTGTAAAGTTATGCATGGATGGTTCAGGAGATAAACTTAATATCAACCATAATCTTTGTGTTGGGTGCGGCAATTGTATTGCCAGTTGCTCTCATAATGCCCGTAAATATATGGATGATACACCCCGGTTTTTTGAAGGTATAAAACGGGGAGAAAAAATGATAGCCGTTGTAGCTCCGGCTATAGCGTCATTCTTCCCCGGCAAATTTCTTAATTTTAACGGGTTTCTAAAATCAATAGGTATAGAAGCGGCATTTGATGTAAGCTTTGGTGCGGAACTTACGGTTGTTTCGTACCTTAATTACATAATAGAAAAAAAACCAAAAGTAGTAATTGCCCAGCCGTGTCCTGCAATTGTTTCGTTTATCGAAATTTATCATCCAAAACTTTTGCCATACCTTGCTCCTGCAGACAGCCCTATGCTGCACACTATAAAAATGGTAAGGGAATATTTTCCAAAATATAGAAATCACAAAATAGCAGTTATTTCCCCTTGTATTGCCAAACGCCGGGAATTCGATGAAACCGAGCCGGGAGCTTATAATGTTACCATGCTTGCCTTAAAAAACTACATGGAGGAAAAAGGGATTAACCTTTCTTCTTTTCCAGAGGTTGAATATTTAGGGCCTCATGCGGAAAGAGCTGTCGGCTTTTCTTCTCCCGGCGGCTTATTAGATACTGCCGAGCGGCATATGCCCGGTATTATGCGCCGTACCCAAAAAATAGAAGGGCTCCACGCTCTTTATCCTTATTTATCGGAGCTTCCTGAGCTTTTAGAATCTGATATTAGAATTCCGGTGCTTATAGACTGTCTTAACTGCGAAAAAGGATGCAATGGCGGACCCGGTACGGGAAATGTTGCAAAGCCTGTGGCAATACTGGAAAGCCCTGTCCGCGACCGTCGGCACAAACTTGAGTTATATCATAAAAGCGAAAAAGGCGAATGGGTTTACAAAAAATATCATAAAGTTATAAATAAATTTTGGAAAAAGGGTCTTTATAACCGCAGTTATTGTGATCTATCAAGCAATTATACAATAAAAGAGCCTAATCAAACGCAATTAACCGAAACTTTCCAGAAGATGAAGAAAACTAAAGAAAGTGATATTTACAATTGTACTGCCTGTGGTTATGGTTCCTGTAAGTCAATGGCAACGGCAATTTTTAACAACCTTAACAAACCGGATAACTGCCTGCATTACAACTTTGCCCTGCTTGAAGATGACAGAGTAGTAATAGACAACATGAACAGTAAGCTGCATGAAAGAATAACTGACGCTATTAATATAATTGGCGGAATAAATGAAATGGTTCATAAGCTTGATGCTAGAATGGATAACTACCTAAAGGAAGTAACTGATTCTTCCGGAACAACAGAACAAATGGCAGGCTCTTTAAAAGATACCTCTGACCGTTCAAAACAAAAACAAGAATCCATTAACCGTTTAATTACAGATACGGAAAAAGGTCAGCAGTCTATGAAGGAGACTATTCAATCTGTACAAGACATTTCCCAATCTGTTGACGGCATATCCGCCGCTATTAAGATTATCAGTTCCATTGCGGCAAATACCAACCTTTTGGCAATGAATGCCGCTATTGAAGCCGCCCACGCAGGGGAAGCAGGCAAAGGTTTTGCCGTAGTTGCCGATGAAATCCGCAGATTGTCAGAAAGCACAAGGGAAAATTCTGCAAATATTTCACAGACATTATCAAACATTATTACAGGTATAAATATTACATCCAAACGATCAAGCGAGACAGATGCGCTTATAAACAGAATGTCTTCGGAAATAAATGATCTTGCCAGCACTATGACAGAGATAATATCGGTTTTAGGTGATTTATCTCTTAGCAGCTCCGGAGTAACCGGATCGCTAATGGGCTTACGCAGTCAAAGTTCGGAAGTAAAATCGGGCTATGCAGAAATGCTTGAAAAAACAACCAAACTTTTGGAAGATATGAACACCTTATCCAAAGTAGCCGACGACGAAAGGGCAGCCAGTGACGCTATAACTTCTCAATTACATCATAGTTGAAATAAGATTATTTTCGGTTTGTTTTTGCAACTTCGCAAATACGGCGCGCCATGTTACTAAGGGAAACCTGCTCCATAACATGGCCTAGTTCATGGGCAACGCGCGGCATTCCGTAAACAACGGAGCTGGGTTCGTCCTGCCCAAGAGTCATACCGCCTTCTTTGTAAATTGTTCCCAAGTGCTGTGCGCCGTCGCGCCCCATACCGGTCATAATTACTCCCAGCACATGGTTCTGATACGCCATAGCAACAGAAGCAAAAAGAACATCCGCCGACGGTCTATGACCGGAAATTGGGGGAGAGCTTGAAAGGCGGGCAACAGAAACATTGCCTTTCTTTTCTATTTCCAAATGTTTGTTGCCCTGCGCAATTAAAATTCTGCCGGGTTTAATTGGGTCGCCGTCTTCGGCTTCTTTTACTTCCAAAGGGCAAATACGATTAAGGCTCTTTGCAAATTCGTTTGTAAAACCCTGCGGCATGTGCTGTACAACCACAATGGGAATAAGTAAATCGGGATCAAGCTGGGAAAAAACAACCCGTAAAGCATCAGGGCCGCCTGTGCTTATGCCAATTGCGATAATTTCCGTGCTAGAGGGGTTTCTTATCCGTGCCGGAGGCAATGCGGGTTCAACAGGTTTTGCAGAATATAAATGTTGAAAATGAGCGGCAATATCGTTAGACAAAGATGAAGTTGGTTTTTTTTCTGCTTCGCTTTCTTTAAATTTTTTATACTCTTCCGGGGCAAGAACTTTTTTGCCCTGCTGTTTACGGTAAGCGCCGCCATAGCCCAACAGCATACCTACTAAAGTATCTTTAACTACATGAATATCTTCAGAAATTGAGCCTGACGGTTTTTGAACAAAGTCGCTGGCTCCAAGAGAAAGAGCTTCCATTGTAATTTCTGCGCCTTTTGCGGCAATAGAAGAAAGTATAACAACCGGAATGTTTATTCCCTGTTTTTTTCGTTCTTTTAAAAATTCTATACCGTTCATTTCCGGCATTTCAAGGTCAAGACAGATAATGTCCGGGTTAACACGGGGAATTTTTTGCAGGGCAAAAGCACCGTTCATTGCTTTTTCAACAACTTTAAGCCCCGGAGTTTCATCGACCATGCGGCTTATTAAATTACGCATTAATGCCGAGTCATCAACAACTAATACTTGAATTTCATCTGCCACCGGGCACTCCTAAATATTTTTCCTGTACAAAGTTGCCCATTCAGTTTTTAAGAATTCGAATTTGGTATCCATTCCGAACAGGGATTCCGAATGGCCAATAAACAAGAACGATTTTGATGCCATAGCATCCCAAAAACGGTTAATTACCGCGTTTTGCGCTGCGTCATCAAAATAAATAATAACATTCCGGCAGAAAACAACATCAAAGTTTCGCTGCCCGGATTCGTTTTTAAGATTGTGATAGTCAAATTTTATTTTTGATTGAAGGTCTGCGTTTACTTTGTAGCCGCCGTCAACCTTGGTAAAATATTTTGTCAAATATTTTTCCGGAATTCCAGCAATTCTAGAGTCCGAATAAAACCCTTCTTTTGCGGTCATAAGGCATTTTAAGGAAATATCGCTGGCAAGGATGTCATACTTCCATGTAGGCGGTAAAATCTCGCTAAGAAGCATGGCTATGGTATAGGGTTCTTCGCCCGTGGAACAGCCGGCACTCCAAAATCTGATGGTACCGGGCGTTTTTTTTATGTTCATTATTTCCGGTATTACATGTTTTTCCAGTGCTTCAAAATGTGCCTCATTTCTAAAAAAGCGGGTAAGGTTGGTTGTTATGGAGTCTAAAAAGCCTTTAAGTTCTTCTTTGTCGGCTTTAATTGTATTTAGGTAGCTGAATACATCTACCCCGGGCTTGTCTCGCAGGCGTTCCTTTAAACGACTTTCCAAAATTGAGCGGTTAGTAGTTGTAAATGTGATGCCGCTTTCTGCATATATAAAATCACGATATAAATCGAAATTTGCATCATTTAAGAATACTGTCTCTGTCATAGATATAATATGATAAGGAAGAAATGGGAAAAAGTCAAGGTACTAAGGGCAAGGTAAACTAGAATCGGACAGCTTCTACCATATACCGAATATCATGCCCATTGTCAGCCACCCGCCTCATTTCTATCACAAAAATAAGGGAATTTCCCGTAGAATCGATAATTACCCTTTTGATATTGTAGGACGATATTCGTTGTCTGATAAAATGAGGTGTTCCAACGGTATAAGTCCTTGTTTGACCATTTGGCTGGCGGACTTCCAAATTTATATGGAACTGAGAGCGGGTATTAACCCCTGTACCGGTTATTGTAGGAACTAATTGAGCTCTGTAGCTCCTTCCGGAGACAAAATCACGGAATTCGATGGTTTCTCCGCGCGGGGGAGGGTTTTCATCTCTGGAAATATAAAGGGGTAACCCTTGATTTTGAGTGTTTACATTGTATCTGTTGATAATGGCACTATTATTTGCAAGAAGCTGGTGTAAAATACCGGAGCCGTCCTGTCCTGCTCTTATAGGCTCATTTTGAGTATGAGTAATTCTGCCATTTGGAACAAAATTATTGCTTGCCATATCCACAATAAAGATATCTGCCCAGGGCCTTAATGATGGTGATAATACCCCATATTGACCGAACATATATGTTCTGCCGTCAGGAGAGAACCCCAAATCAACAAAAACAGCCGAGTCTCCTGCCCATAATGGTACAGCAAAAACGCAAGCGAGAATAATAAGCGTAATTATTGTTTTCTTTAAAAACATACAGTTCCCCTCTCCAATTATCGGTATTATATCATAAGTCTTGAGATTGCGAAACCCCAAATTTATGCTATAATTTGCCTATGACCTTGTCTGAAAGAAATACCTTTTTTAAGTTGGGAATGGTTTTTTGTGCCATTGTTACCCTTTTGGTTATAGCCGCTTCCTTTTTGGTTATACCAATGTACTCTACAATGGAGGAAAATTCCCGTCATCCGCCTAATTTAATCCAGTTTATTACCGGATTATTCCTAAAAACCGATTATTTGGCTGTTCATTCCTCTATTGCTTTGGCCGTTTTGTTTGCATTAATATCTTTAATATTGATACATTCCTTTTTTGAAAGGACAAGCGCTCAGGAAATCCTATATATTTCCTTTTTTACATTTTCTTTATCTTTAGAGGCTGTTCGTCTTATTGTTCCATTGCATCTTTTAAACATTTTTCCCATGTTTTATTTAATTACCGCAGCCCGAATTCTGCTTTTTGCAAGGTATTTTGCCATTTTCTCCCTTTTTGCCGCCAGTATTTGTGCTGCCGGTTTAGAGGTTCAAAAAACCCGAAATATGATTTTGTTTTTAATCGTTCCTGCTCTTGTTATATCTTTAGGGGCCCCAATTGATGTTCAATCATGGGATACCGGTTTTGTTTTTATAAAAGGTTATACATCAATGTTTTCAATGATAAAAATACTTGCTTTTATTACCACTACAGCTAACTTTTTTGTTGCTGTAAAAGTACGAAACTCAAAAGAATATATCTATGTGGCGATTGGTGTTGGGGCTGCTATGGCAGGCAGATATGTACTGATTGGTACCGATAACTGGGCAGGCTCAATAGCCGGCATTCTGCTGCTGGTGTTTGGAACATGGTTTGTATGCTCAAAACTGCATAAAATTCATCTTTGGCTGTAGAAAAAGCCCTTTTAAGCCGAAAAGCATATATATGAAGAAAAAACTCCTTGTTATTGCGTTTGTGTTGGCACTTATTCTATGTGCTGTAGGGCAAGTTTATGCTGTTTTTGAGCCTGACATTGAAATAATTAATAAAAATGCCCCTATTTTTCCTCATATGTTTTTTTCGGACACAATAATCAATACAAAAAGAATAGAGGCTTCCCGTCCGTATTGGGTAAATACCATAGAAGAACAAACAGCTATTGAGCAAAGAACGGCTTATCAAATTTCCATGCTGTTAAATTACGATATTCTTGCTTATTATGGGCATCCCGGTTCACGGAATATGGGAATTTTAGGCCGCCATACCATCGAGGAAATTGATCAAATGCTTACGGAACTGGCAAGAGAATATGAAGCGGTTGGCGGCAAGAAAATTAAAAAGGCGTTTTATCTTATTTATGGCACTGTTTGGCCGGAAGGCGAGATTGGAATAATGAGAGATGCAATGCTTATGCCCTATATTGAATATGGGTTAAGAAATGATATTTTAGTTTTTATTGATCATCAAATTGGCCGTTACCATCCTATTGAGCCTGCTCATGGCAGAAGATCGGCACTTCATCAAATTTTGCCGTATCTGCGATACCCCAATGTACACCTTGCTTTGGATCCTGAATGGCGTACTACCCGTCCTATGCGGGAGCTTGGCCATGTTACGGCAGATGAGCTGAACACCGCCCAGCAAATTATGGAAGATTACATGATAGCCAATAACATTCCCGGCGAACGAATGCTTGTAATTCATCAATTTAATTCCGTAATGATTAGAAACCCCACTCGGGTAAGAACCGATTTTAACAGGGTAAGATTTATACATTGCATGGACGGAATAGGAGACCCTGAAATGAAACAGGGAACATACGACTTTGTTGCGCAGTTTAACAATATGCCGCTTAAAGGTTTTAAGCTTTTTTACAATTTTGGAATTCCCGGTGCCGGCTTTGATAATCCAATAATGACAATTAGAGAAGTATATGATTTAAGACCGCGTCCGCTTGTGATTATGTATCAGTAATGCGGTTTTCTATTTGTTAAATATCTTATAAGCCAATAACAGGAATTTATAATGGATATAAGGGAATATTCTAAAAAATCTTATAGGTTTTTGGAAGCAAAATCCCACCCATTCAAGCCCCGCATTAAATGTTCTGCGTGAAGGGTGTTTTTTCTTTTCTGCAAATACATCAAAAATATCGCTGCACCAAAGCCTCATGCCTTGCTGCCCAAGAGTAACATGGTTTTTGGCAATCCAGCGTTCTTTTCCCCTGACCCCCTTGCCCACCAGGAGCAATGAAGGGGAAGCTTTTTTTATTGCCTTTATGATGATCCCTTCCTCGTGTTTTTTAAAATAACCGGAACATCTTCCTACAATGCGCAGTCTTGGGAAAGTTTGCCTAATATTTTTTTCTGTTTTTAACAGTATTTTTTTTCTGCCGCCAAGAAAAAAGGCGGAATATTCTCTTTTTTCCAAATTTGTAAGCATACTTATAACAAAATCAAACGGCATATAGCGGTATGCTTTTTTTCCTGTAAGAAATTTAAGCCCGGAAACAATGCTTTTGGAAATGGGGATAATTAAAGATGCCCTTGTAACATAAGTACGGTATTCGCTGCTTCTTCTTGCCCGCAGTAAATCCCAAAGAGATAAAAGAACAATATTGTGTTCTTTGTTCTCTTTTATTAAATCATAAATTAATTCGCCAAGGTTTTCGGGAGCGACAATATCAATAGGAACTTTTAAAAATGTAACCCGTTGTTTTAATTCAGGTTTTTGTTTATCAACTGCCACTTATCTTTCTCCAACAAAATAATTTTTACAGCCGCAGCGCAATAAAGAGCGGCAGTTTCTGTTCTTAAAATGGTGTTCCCAATGGTAAAGGGTTTAAAGCCATTTTTGACAAAAAGAGCAGCTTCCGCATCGGAAAAACCGCCTTCCGGCCCTATAACCAGCACCTTCGGCGCAGACACCTTTGGTGTTTTATCAATATTATAAAGATACTCGTGAAGCGAGTTTTGTTCAACCCCTAAATGATGAAATAAAAGCCCTGCTGCGCCGGGAAGGCTTTTCCAATAATCAATAAGTTCATTTAATGAAAGAGGGCTGCGGATAGTAGTCGCAATTTTTGATCCGCTTTGCTGGCGGGCTTCTTTAATAATTCTCTCCCAGCGGGAAATTTTAATATCGCTTGCCTGTTTCTTTGCTTCCGAAAATTCTGATACAAATGGAACAATTTCTGCAATGCCGCCTTCCGCCGCCTGCCGTACGATTAAGTCCATTTTATTGCCTTTTGGAAGTGCCTGGAATAGGATTAGGGGAGCAGGGAATGGGGAGTGGGGAGCAGGGGAATGTGTGGTATCAATGTTACATTCTCCTGTTAAAATTTCTTTGTTAATCGAAATAACTTTAACTTGCGCTTCTTTGCCGTCAGGCAAGAGGGCAGAGAAATATTCGCCGACAGCCAGGCGGCGTACTTTTACAAGATAATGATAATCTTTGTTTCTTAGCCGGACAAGGTTGTCTTTGTCCGGCTCTTCATTTAAGATAAACTGCTTCATATCTTAAGAAGCAGCAAACGCATCTTCGGCTTCCGCTTCTTCCAAAATAACATTTAAAGGCAGAGATTCACGCATTAATTGCTCATAATTTCCGCCGCGCAGAATGTTGATTGCTTCCTGTAACTGAATATCGTATTCTAAGTCATAAGTCGGCGCAATTTCTGTTCTGCGCAGTTCATTCCTTATAAGCCGGGCAAGAAGAGCAAGATCAAGCTGATAATCCCTTTGCAGTGTTCTTGCGAACGCTTCTATTTGAGCGCTGGTTGCCTGTGGATTTTGCGCGGCAAATTCCGGTATTTTATTTGCGTTAATAAGCTCGTTTAAATGTTCCGCATCTTCTTCGGTATATTCCGGGAACTTTACTTCACGGTCGGGCGGAATGCCTATTTTATCAATATTAGCGTCGCTGGGTGTATAATAACGGGCAATTGTCATTCTAAAACCTGTTTCGTTTGTAATGGGAAACACCTGTTGTACAGAGCCCTTTCCAAAAGTATTCTCTCCAACAAGGTATGCTCTGCCTCGATCTTTAAGCGCACCTGCGACAATCTCGGAAGCAGAGGCGGATGCCCTGTTAATTAATACAATAACCGGAATATCGGCAGGAACAAGAGTTGATCGTCTTGCTGTCCATTCACGGTTTTCATTTCGAATTCTTGATCTTGTACGGACTATAGGTCCGCCGTCAAGAAAAAGATTGGCAATTGCTATTGCTGAATCCAATCTTCCTCCATAATTGTATCTTAAATCCAAAATTAAACCTTTATAGTTGTTTTCCCTAAATTCATTGATAGCTTCAATTGCTCTAGATGCTGTCATGGGGGTAAATGAAATCAATTTTAAATAACCAATATCGCCAATCATTGCGTGTTTAACGGTGGGAACTTCTATAACGGCTCTTGTAATTGTTACCGGGAATTCCAGTCTTTCTCCGCGGCGTATCAGCAGTTTTACCTGTTCTCCGGGCGTACCGCGTAAGATGCCCAATACATCATCCATAGACATGGTTTCCGTGGGCTGGTCGTTTATTTCTACTATAAAATCGCCCGGATTAATCCCCGCACGCCAGCCGGGAGTGTCCTCGATGGGAGAGGCAACTTCTACCCACATTGGTTTTCCGTCCGGTCTTGGAGTTGTTGCCTTGGTAATATTAAGCCCTACTCCGCCAAAAATGCCTTCGGTTGTGTGGCGTAAATCCCCCAAATCGGATTCTGAAAGATACGCTGAATAGGGGTCTTCCAAAGCGTTGAACATACCGTTAACAGCGCCTTCAAAAATTACCTGCGGATCAACTTCGTCAACATAGTTTCGCAGAATAGAATTGAATACTTCTTCCATCATTGTGCCGTAGGCAGAAGCCCTTATACGGCTTTGAGCGGACAACCCGGGGATTATTGTAAAAAACAGGCAGAAAATTACTGTAACCGTAATCCATACCCATTTGTAGGATTTATTATTTGTATTATCCATGATAAACTCCTATATCTATATATTATGATACAAAATAAACAAAAATGATAGAAGGGTAGTAACATGGGTAAAAAGCAAAAGTTAGGGAAGCCTTTAATTGCTCTATTAATTGCCGGTTTGGTATTTGCCGTTATTTCAGGGCTGCATTTATTGGAAGTTTTTAGCTTCCTAGAGAATAAATCCTATGATATGAGGGTAAGGTATTTTGCGGAGACCTCCCATAGACGCGGTTCGGACGATATAATTGTCGTTATGCTGACGCAATCTTGCCTTGACTGGGCTCAGAAGGAACGGGGCTGGGGCTGGCCGTGGCCAAGGCAGGCATATGCTGAAATTGTTGATTATATGAATATTGGGGAAGCCGAAGCCGTTGTATTCGATGTGCTTTTTCTAGATCCTTCGGTTTATCGTAATGCTGACCAGGATATAATTCTGGAAAAAGCAATAAACGATTTAAGAGAAATTGATGAGTCCGGTTATTTTGAAACCAGGGAAGTAAGAGAGGCTAGAGAAACCAGGGAGGCTAGAGAAGCAAGAGGTGCCAGAGGTGAAGGTTCCGGAAACAGGCAAAGATTAGCGTTAATTTACGAGGATCTTAGCGGTTTAAGCGCAAGGCAGGATGACGCATCATTTGCAAGGGCATCAGATGAATATGGCAGGGTTGTTCAGGCTGTATTTTTTACAAGTAAAAGAGGCGGTGTACAGTCATGGCCGCAAGGGTTGGAGATACCCCTGTTCCAGACAAATAATTTTGGCGATTTATTGGATTTGTATGATTTTAGCTTTGGCGTAGAGGAACAAATTGGAGCTCAGTTTCCAATCCCTGAATTAAGAAACAGTGCCGCAGCTCTTGGCAGTGTTACCATTCTTCCTGATCCTGACGGAATTATCCGAAGAATAAAACCTTTTACTCTGTTCGACCAAAGAGCTGTTCCCTCTCTTTCTCTTGCTTTAAAAATGGTTCACGGAGAGAATCAACAAATTTTTTATGATAAAAAAACCGGCTCTATTCAATGGAATGAATACAATATTCCTGTTGATAAAGAAGGTAATGCCCTTATGCGTTACCGGGGAGATTTTTTTAATTCATATAACAACTACAGGGCAATGGATATTTTATTAAGCGCCGAAGCCGCACGAAGAAATTATAGTCTTGAGCCGGGCGGACAAGTAACAGATTTGGGTACTGAATGGAATAAGCTGCTTCCCGAAGACTTTTCCGGCGCTTATGTATTCTTTGGTTTTTATGCGGAAGGGCTTTACGATATTTTTAATACGCCAATTTCCGGAGTGTATCCCGGAATGGGAACACATGTTACCTTTTTGGATAATCTGCTTCAAAGTGACTTTATTAAAAAAAGCTCAGAGTGGGTAAATATGCTTATTCTTTTTGCTGTTATAGGGCTTACAGTATATTTATTAATGTTTTCGCATAGAATTATTTTTTCATTGGGAGGAACTGTTGTTATAACTGCCGTAACAATAATTACTGCTTTTATTTTGTATCAAGCTGCAGGACTTTGGATCCCTATGATAACTTATTTGTTTGGAATCTTTGCTTCCTTTATTACTGTTACCCTTTACAATTACGCTACAGAGGGCAAAGATAAACGGTTTATTAAATCCGCTTTCTCGCAGTACCTTTCGCCCAAAGTTATAGATCAAATTATACAAGATCCTTCGCAGTTAAACCTTGGCGGCGAAAAACGCGAAATGACGGCAGTCTTTACAGACCTTCGCGCTTTTTCAACATTTTCTGAAGCGCTTGGCGACCCTGCAAAGCTTGTCGAACTCCTTAATTTTTATTTAACAAGGATGTGTAATATTATTCTAGATAATCAGGGTACTATTGATAAATATGTGGGAGACGCAATTATTGGTTTTTGGGGCGCGCCTGTTCACATGGAAAACCATGCCGTGCTTGCCTGCCAATCCGCCGTTTATATGAAAAAATTGGAAAAGGAACTTAACCGCGAGGCTTTGGCTAACGGGATTTTAAATCAAACAGTGCTGGATGCATTGGCCGCAAAAGGCAAGCTTGGATATGTTGACGGTGAACCCCGCCCGCTTTACACAAGGCTTGGTCTTAACTCAGGCGATATGGTTGTAGGCAACATGGGAACTCCCAATAAAATGAACTATACCATTATGGGCAACGATGTGAACCTTGCGGCACGATTGGAGGGGGTAAATGATCAGTATGACACAGGCGGTATTTTGATCAGCGAATATACCCGCGCTCGTATAGGCGATGGGTTTGTCCTGCGTCCTTTAAGCAGAGTACGGGTTGTGGGTATTAATACTCCTTTACGGCTGTATGAGCTTTTGGATATTGCGTCCGAAGCTCCGCCGGAACTGCTTGCAATGGTAAAAAGCTGGGAACAAGCCTTTGATTTGTATGAAGCACGCGATTTCCTTGCCGCTAAAAATATCTTCCAGACAATTTACCAAAAGAATGACTCGGATTTAGTGGCAAAAAAGTACCTGGTTCGATGCGACAAATTTATAGCTTCTCCGCCGGACGATAAAACCTGGGATAATGGAGTAGATAATCTTACGGCAAAACATTAAAATAAATATTAAAGAGGTATAATATGAAAAAATTGATGATTTTATTGATTGTATTGCTTGTTACTGCCGGAATGGCGGCGGCGCAGGCTCGTGCGGGCGGAACCATGTATGTGGCGGTAAAAAACGCGCAGTTAAAATCCGGTACAGGATGGTTTGCCAGTAACAGAGGAACCTTAAATTACGGAGATCGTGTTACAGTTATTAGGATTAGCGGTAACTATGCGGAAGTGCGAAGCGCTGCAAATTCTTCGTTAACCGGATGGATGCCGACAGCAAATCTTTCTGCAAGACAAGTTGTAGCGGGAAACACAGCTAATGTGTCCGCAAGGGAAGTTGCCGGTGCGGGAAGAGGATTTAATCAAGAAGTAGAAACTTCTTACAGAAACCAAAATAGAAATTTAAATTACACGGATGTTGACAGGGTAGAAGCCATTACAGTAAGCGAAGCTGATCTTAGGCGGTTTTTGGAAGAAGGCCGTCTTAGGATGGGGGAATAATTATGAAAAAGAAAGTACTATTTATTTTAACAGTTTTTGCCGCACTTATTGTTGTGATTCTTTCATGCCAAACTTTGGCGGCAATTACCGATGTAGGCGCTCAGGTTGCCGGAGCGGTAGGCGTTGTTGATCAAAATGTAGCGGATGCGATTAGTGTTTCTGCCAGAGCCGCCGCCACTGCCGCAGAGCAAATAACTCCCGAACAGGAGTATTATATGGGCCGCGCAGTAGCGGCAAACCTTCTTGGTTCATATAGAATTTGGAACGGAAATGCCAATCTTACAAATTATTTAAACCGTATTTGTATGTCTATTGTAATTAATTCACCGCGTCCTGATATTTTTAACGGGTATCATGCAGCAATATTGGATTCAAATGAAATTAATGCCTTTGCAACTCCCGGTGGTCATATTCTTATTACTAGAGGATTAATAAATACTGCAAGGTCGGAGGATGCTTTGGCTGCGGTTATTGCTCATGAAATTGCTCATATTCAGTTACAGCACAGTATTAAGGCGATTAGAAACAGCCGTATATCAAATGCTCTTGTGGTAACGGGAATTGCGGCAACAGGAGCATATACCGGCATGAGTGTAAATGAATTAACCAGCGTATTTAATGAATCAATCAGCGAAATTATGCAAACACTGGTAACAAATGGTTATTCTCGTGAACAGGAGTTTGAAGCCGATAATACCGCAATGGCTCTTTTAGCCGCTGCCGGATATAATCCGCAGGCACTTATTGAAATGCTTCAAGCGCTGCCTTCAAGCGGTTCTGCCGGCTTTTCAAGAACTCACCCAACTGCTGCACAGCGAATAACCAATGCGCAAAGAACAGTTGGCAATCACAGTGTAACCGATACAAGTTCTTCAAGGACAGCAAGGTTTGCTGCTGCCATGAGATAAGGGCATTTTTATAATCAGGATGGGCGGGCTCTAATTGGGCGCAGATGTTCCGGTTTAACTTTACGAGGGTCATTAATGCCGTCGGGAAGCTGTCTGCCTTCTTCAGGCGGAACATCTTCTTCTTCAAAAGAGCCGTCGCTTTCCCATAATTCTGTCTGTGGCGGAGGACCTTCGGCAAGAGCTATTTCTTCGTTTTCAAGGCGTACCGTAATTAATTTAGTTACGCCGGATTCTTCCATTGTAACGCCCAGCAAAGTGCCGGCCCCGGTAACTGTCTTTTTATTATGTGTAATAATAATGAACTGACTTGTGTCGCTAAATTCGCACAGCAGGTGAACAAACCGCCCAACATTTAGCTCATCCAGGGCGGCATCAATTTCGTCTAAAAGACAGAATGGGCTTGGCTTTACCATGTAGGTGGCAAATAAAAGCGCAACCGCTGTCATTGAACATTCGCCGCCGGAAAGCAGGCTTAAATGTTCAAGTTTTTTACCCGGCGGCTGTGCGAGAATTTCAATCCCTGACTCCAGTATGTGGTTTGGGTCGGAAAGGCGAAGCTCAGCTCGTCCGCCGCCAAAGAGCCGCCTAAACATATTGTGAAAGTTCTTTTTTATACGGTTGTAAGTTTCCAGGAAAAGAGCCGAAGACTCCTGACGGATTTCCGCCGTAAGGTCTTCCAAATCTTTGCGGGCTTTTTCAAGGTCCGCCATTTGATTGCTAAGAAAATCGTGCCGCTGCTTGGTTTCTGCAAATTCTTCCGGGGCCATTAGGTTAACCGAACCCAACTCCTTCATTTGAGCCCGTGATTTTGCAAGTTTTTCGCGCAGGCTGGCAGGTGCTTCTGTAATTGTAAAAATCCTTTCTTCAAACTCCATTAAATCCCTAGAGTGGGTTTCACGGAAGTTTTCCTGAATATTTTTAATTTCCATATCGGACTGTACAAGTTCCAAGTGAGTTTTTTCCAAAGCTTCCTGTACCTTGTTTAACTCCGCCATTCGTTTATTTATTATTTCCTGTTTACTTGCCACATTGTCGTTTCGTCTGCGGATATCTTTTTCCAGTTTTTCAAGCTCTGTGTTAAAAGCGGAAGTTTTTTCATCAATGCCGTTAATCTCTGTATGAATACCCGTAATGCGCTCGTCAATGTCCTCCAGCCTTTTACGGTTAAGAACAAGTTCGTCTCGGATATTTTTTAGCAAGGCTTCCTGCCCGGAAAGTTCGCGGCGAATAAGTCTTGCCTGTTCTTCTGCGGCCTCTGCGCGGGCGTTCATTTGAGCGCGGTTTACCTTCATGTTTTCAAGGGTTGTACGATATTCTTCTATTTTTGCGGTTAGGTTTATAATATCGTCACGCAGTAATTTTATTCGCTGCCGCCGTTCTTCTATTTTATCTTTTGCGTTTCTTATCTCAATATCCAGTGCCCGCTTTTTTGTAATAATGCCTTCGGGGGCAAGGAAGTCGTCAATAAAGGCGGGGGAGTGTTTTCGGTAACTGTCAAAAAGTACGCTTGCTTTTTCTGCGTCAACGGCAGCTTCGGATAATCCTGCGGCAAGAGAAGCCGCTATCCGTTCAAGGTCGGTTACTTCTACACCGCTTGATGCCGCAGAAACCAAATCGCGGATCAACGCTTCCCTTCCGGTTAATACCGTTCTTAAACGGGCAAGGGTCTCACGCAGAGCCAGTTCGGCGTTTTTGCGTTCTGCTGCAGAATAGCCGTCTTTTTTTAAGCCTGCGTCCAGCTCGGCAACAATGTCATCTGTTATACGGGCAAGGTCTTTTTCCAGTTCTAAAATTTCTTTTTCTATTTTGTGTATATCGTCTTCCGCCTTGTGTATTTCTTTTTCGTTTTCACCAATCCGCGAGGCGGCAAGACGGATATTTTCTTCAAAGGAGCTGATATTTTCTTCTATGCTGATGCATTGTTTTTGTAAGTCTAAAACAGCGGCATCCTGAGCGGACGCATCATTATTTAATTCAGTTGTTTTATTGATAATCTGTTTTTCTTTTTCTTCGTTTTGTCCAATCTTTAGTTTGTTTTCGCTGCGTTGTTCGTTAAAAAGACGGATTTCATTTTCGCGCGCGTTTTTTTCCAAAGCAAGGCCATAAATGTTTTTTTGCAGTTCTACAAGGCGGACAGCCATAGAATTTACTTCGTCCATGTTTGCTTCAAGTGCCTTGTTTTCCGCTTCCATTTCTGCGCGGATTTTATCACGGTCAGCGGTTCTGTGTCTTAATATTTCGCTGCGTTCTTCCCGCTCATAACGGAATTGCTTTAGCCGCAATAATTGGATATCAAGTTCATAATTAAAAATCTCGTCGCGCAAAGCCCGGTATTTTAGGGTTTTTTCCGACTGGATTTTAAGGTTGTCGTGGCTTTTTCTTACTTCGTTAAGAATTAACTCCACCTGCTTTACATTTTCCTCTGTCTTGGCAAGATTGCGTTCTGCTTCTGCGCCGCGTTCTTTAAAACGGGTAATACCGGCGGCTTCTTCAAACAGGTAACGGCGTTCTTCCGCCTTTGCGGAAAGTATTTGATCAATTTTGCCCTGTTCCATTACAGAATAGGCTGTTTTTCCTATACCTGTATCCCAAAAAAGCTCACGAATATCTTTTAGGCGGCACTGTACATTGTTAATGTAGTATTCGCTTTCACCGGAACGGTAGAGCCGTCTTTTTATTTCAATCTCCGGCATATCCATTGGAAGCAGACCGGCATCATTTGCAACCGCAAGGGTTACTTCCGCCACATTTAAGGGTTTGCGGGTTTCTGTACCGCTAAAGATGACATCTTCCATTTTTTCCGCGCGCAGGGATTTAATGGCGTGTTCGCCCAAAACCCATTTTACTGCGTCAACGACATTGGATTTTCCGCAGCCATTGGGACCGAGCAAAGCGGTTATACCGTCATTGAATTCAATTTCCGTACGATCTGCGAATGATTTAAAACCAAGAATGGTAAGGCGTTTTAAAAACATATACTATTATAACTGACCTTCTTTTTGGAAGCCGGAAGCAAGCCGCTGTATTAGGGCGTCAACTTGTTTTTGGTTTTTTAGTCCAAAGCTTTCAAGCGGAACAGTATCAATTTGGTCAAAGGCAATGTCTTTTGTTTCGTATCCACACAGCATATTTGCAAGGTAAACAGCCTGAACCAAAGCCGTACAGTCTTCAGGGGCGTTTTCAGGATCGTGGTGGAACCGAATTGCCGCAACAAGCCTTTCGGGGAAGTTCCATTTTTCCGCAATAAGAGCGCCAAGCTCCGCATGATTCATTCCGGCAGAAAGATTTTCAAATGTCGATGCGGGAAGCTTTTTTTCCAAACAGAAGTTTTTAATCTTTTTTAATAAATCGGGATGTACGCTGGAAAAAATTATTTTTCCCATGTCATGCAGAATTCCGCCGACATACACATCGTCTAAAAGGGCTGCATCGTGTTTAAAGTTTTTAACAATATTATAAGCGTAAAACGCCGTTTTGTATGAGTGTTCCCAAAGCCGTTTTTTGTCAATGGTATCATCACCAAGTATTTTTTGTGTACCATAAGAGTAAAGAAGATTCTTAATTCCTTTAATGCCGACCATTTTTACAGCTTCGGAAATGTTATCAACCTTTTTGGACAGCATATATTGCGCTGAGTTAACAATTTTTAACAAATCGGCAGTAAGAGCCGGATCCATCGAAATCTGCCTTGCGATTATGGGCATATCTGAAGTGGGGTCTGCAATAAGTTTTTGAATCATCATGATATTTTCCGGGAACTGCGGAAGCCCGTTAACATGCGCCACAATTTGATCTGAAAGTATGGAAATATTTTCCACCATAGCGTGTTCTAAAGGAATTGAAATACTTGCAATGGTTTCTTTGTCTGTTGTGTTGATAAAAAAACAATCATCATCAAGACCTATCTTTTTAAGCATTAGTACAAGAATAACAAGCCCAAGACCCGCGCCTTCGGAATCATCCAAAAGCTGTGACAAGGCATCTTCTAAAGTGTCATATTGTCTGCTTCTAGCAAGCTTGTCGTGAATGCGAAGCTGTTCGGTTTTTGTTGCCTTTACATTATTGCGTACTTCTATAGTGATGGTATTTCTTTTTACCTGTAAGCTGATTTTTATGTATAAACCTTTTTCTTTTTGCAGTTGAAGATAATGAGCAATGTTGCCAAGCGTATCTTCTTTGAACTTTTCCATACCTTCTGTGTATTGCTTTGGATCGTTAATATCCAAACCGCGTTCTGTAAAGTAAACCCGTTTAGTGTTTGCTTTTTTTGCGTTAATAATTAATTCTTGTACGCAGTAGATGATATAATCTTTTAGTTTGATTTGATCCATCTGCTTTAGAAAAGAATCAATAATTTGTTCAATGTAAGTTTCTATTTCTTTGGGAAGAGTATAGGTAGTTATTGTAAGAGGAAGCCCTGATCGTATAGCTTTTTTAATCTTTTCTTCATCCACAACCAATTCGGGAGCAGGATTCATATTTCATACCGCCTTATTTCTTTCTATTAATAATATAAATCTAATAATATAGATGTTTTATAAGTTTTTCAAGACTTTTCTGAGTGTGTCAAAATGACACACTTTTTTGACGAATTTAAATGATCGCGTCAAATTGGGTATTTACCATCAAAATAAGCCATAAAAACACCGTTTTTAGCCCTATTATTACAGTTGGCACATATTTTGCTATATGTATTTATAAAGAGAGGGTAAGAAAATGAAAAAAAGAAAAGATATGGACAAAAATCTTGCGGTATATCTTAAGGAAATAAACAATGTTCCCCTGATAACTCGTGAAGAAGAAGTCGAAATTGCGTGTCAGGCTGCTTCCGGTAACAGGGAAGCAAGAGAGAAACTTGTAAACTCAAATTTACGGTTCGTAGTAAATATTGCCAAAAAGTACCAAGGGTTGGGGCTTTCGCTGGAGGACCTTATTGGCGAGGGTAATGCCGGTCTTATGAATGCCGTTGATCGCTTTGATGTAAATAGGGGATATCATTTTATATCTTATGCTGTGTGGTGGATACGCCAGGCTATATTAAGCGCCCTTAACGAAAAAGCCAGGATGATAAGACTGCCTGTTAACCGTATTACCGAATCTTCCAAATATGAAGTAGTCTCGCTGGATAACATAATTTCAAGCGATAATGAAACAACTTTGATTGATTCTATTGAAGACAATCAATCTATATCGCCGGATCGGGCTGCTGAACATAAAATGATGGAAGATGATATTGATAATGTACTTGATACGCTTAAGAAAGATGAAGCAGAAATACTTCGTTGTCATTTTGGTTTAGGCCGCCGCCCTATGTCGCTTAAGGAGATAGGAATACATTATAACCTTAGCAAAGAACGCATTAGGCAGATTGAGGAAAAAGCGCTTTCAAGGCTGCGTAATCCCAAGCGCAATAAGAGACTAAGAGCGTATGTAGCATAACTGTTATGCTGCATAACTGATCGTTATAGGTTAATTTTTCTGCTTTTTAAAAAGCAGTATAACTATCAGAATCATACCGATTAGGGCAAAGGACGCAAGGGTAAAAAACTTTGCCGCATCAACATTAATTTTGGAGATGATAATTGGGAATGTAAGAGCGGATATTGCGAACCCGCACATAACAGCGCCATAATTGGAGCCGACATTTTTTATGCCAAAGTAATCGGCTGTAAGGACGGGGTATATCCCCGAATAGCCGCCGTAACAGAAAGCGATAACCGCAACTGTTGCCATAAAAGCAAAGCCCTGAACAAAACTTAGGAGTATTGCGCAGATACAGGTAGCAAGCAGAATTGTAATAGCTCCTCTTTCCCGTCCAATTTTGTCAGACAATGCCGGCACACCCAGGCGGCCAAGCGCGTTGGAAATGCCAACCAGCATAACAAGAACTGTTCCTATTGAATCGCTAAGATCCCGATCAATTGCAAAGGTCTTTAATGACGGATTTAAAATAAAGAATGCCGCAGTACCCAGCATGAGTGAACAGGCAATAAAGTAGAATTCTTTTGTTTTAATTGTTTCTGTCATTGTAAATTGTTTTTTTGCAAGTAATGCCGCAGACGGAGCACCTGCCGCCGCAAGGGCTGTATCATCAGGCAGGCGGATAAATCTAAACAGGGCAAGGACTACAACACAAAAAGCCGCCGCAAGGATTAGAAGTGTGTTTTTTAATTCAAATTGCTTTATTAGTAATTCGATCAACGGCGCAAAAATCACGGTTGAAAAGCCGAACGCGCATACACTGACACCTGTTGCGAACCCTCGGTTTTGGGGGAACCATTTTTGCGCGGAAGAGATTACCGCGTTATAACCTGAACCAACGCCAAATCCGCCGATTATCCCGTAAGTAACATAAATAAGCCACGCGATTTTTGGCGTTAAAAATGCTGTTGCCAGCATACCAAAAGCCAGCATTAAACCACCTAGAAGAACGACCTTTTGCGCTCCAATTTTAACCTGTAGTTTGCCGCCTATTAAAATTCCAACAACAAAGAAGCAAAGCATAAAAGAGGCTGTCAATTTTACATTGTCAACATCCCACGATAAAGCCTTACTAACCGGTAAGACAAAAACACTCCATACATAAAGAATACCTAAAAATAACTGTAAAATACTTCCCGTAACAAGAACTTTTAATCCCTGTTTGTTTTGTGTAATAGTTGACATATTACCTCCATAAATATACTTAAGAATATATACAAAATTAAAATAAAAAGCTACTATAAATTCATGTGGGTAATATACGCTTTTTTGTCCGCAATTTTTGCGGCACTTACCTCAATCTTGGCAAAGATAGGTATTCAAGGGCTTAACTCAAACTTGGCAACGGCAATTCGTACCATTGTAGTCTTAATAATGGCATGGGCGGTTGTTTTTGTATCGGGGAAACAAAACGAAATCTCCGGCATAACTCAAAAAAGCCTGCTCTTTTTAGTCTTGTCCGGTATAGCAACAGGGCTGTCTTGGCTATGCTATTTTAAAGCCTTGCAAATTGGTCAAGCTTCAAAAGTTATCCCTGTGGACAAGTTCAGCCTGGTTATCGGAATGATACTGGCATTCATCGTTTTAAAAGAAGCTGTCACCATAAAGACAGTAATTGGCGGAGCTTTAATTACAATTGGAACTTTTGTTTTAATTCTGTAATTTCTTTTTAACCCCCTGTTTTATTTTTTTTAATAAATTGATATTATTTTAGTATGCAGATTGATGATAAACTTTTAACCTATTTGGAAGACCTCTCCTGCCTTACTCTGACGGCGGATGAGAAAACACGGCTGGCGGGTGACTTGGAAAAGATACTTGCCTATATGGCACGGCTTAGCGAGCTTAATACCGATGGCGTGCCGGAGCGCAGCCACCCCTTTGATACCGTAAATGTTTTCCGGGAAGACGAGGTATGCCCCTCATTAGCCCGTGAACTAATCCTTAAAAATGCGGCGGAAAAGAACGACGAGTGCTTTGTTGCGCCCAAGACAGTGGAGTAGGGGGATAGTATGTTTGATTTAACCGCTTTGGAATTGTCCGCCTCGATTAAGAGCAAAAAATACAGTGTTGCTGAAACAGTAACCTCTTATATAGAAAAGATTGAAAATGACGATAAACAGCTTAACGCTTTTACCACCTTAGCAAAGGAGCAGGCTCTTGCCCGCGCACAGGAGGTACAGACACTCATTGACAGCGGAAAATTGCTTTCGCCGCTTGCAGGAGTGCCAATCGGTATAAAGGATAATATCTCTACGGTTGGGATTGAGACCGGCTGTGCGTCAAAAACATTAAGCGGCTACAAGCCCGTCTTTAATGCCTCGGTTATAGATAAACTGGAACAGGCGGGGATGATTGTTATTGGCAAGCTTAACATGGACGAGTTTGCAATGGGCGGCTCAAGCGAGACAGGCATAAAAGGTGCTGTTCATAATCCGTGGGATATAGAGCGAGTAGCAGGCGGTTCTTCCGGTGGTTGCGCCGCGGCTGTTGCAGGGAAATTGTCGCCTTTGGCTCTTGGCTCAGATACGGGCGGAAGTATTCGGCAGCCGTGTTCATTCTGCGGCGTTACGGGAATAAAGCCAACTTACGGAGCTGTCTCCAGATACGGAGCGGTCGCGTTAGCCTCGTCATTGGATCAAATAGGACCAATCGGCCAAAACATTGACGACTGTGCCGCACTCTTGTCAGTTATTTCCGGCCCTGACGACAAGGACAGCACCTGTATAATTAAAGAGCCGTTTGTCTTTAGCGATACTGGCGCAAAATATAAAATAGGTTTGCCAAAAAATTATTTTTCTAATGGAATTGATAACGATGTAAAAACCGCTGTTCTTGCGGCGGCGGAAGAATTTAAATCGGCAGGCGCTGTTATAGAAGAATTTGAAATGCCGTTTTTAGATTATATGGTTCCCGTTTATTATATAATCATGTGCGCGGAAGCTTCTTCCAATCTTTCCCGTTTTGACGGTTTAAAATACGGCTACCGTAGTTCAAACGCAAAATCTCTTTCAGAAGTTTACAGGCTTTCCAGAAGTGAAGGCTTTGGCTTGGAAGTAAAACGCAGAATAATGCTTGGCTCTTTTGTGCTTTCATCTGGTTATTATGACGCCTACTATAAAAAAGCACTGCAAGCCCGCGCATTAATTAAAGATGCGTACAGCAAATTGTTCCAAAAGTTCGATATTATACTCTCTCCCGTTGCGCCTACAACCGCATTCAAGATTGGAGAAATGACAGATGACCCAATTAAAATGTACATGGGCGATATTTTTACAGGCTCTGTTAATCTTGCGGGAGTTCCCTCTGCAGCTCTTCCCTGCGGTTTTGATAAACAGGGATTGCCCATAGGTTTACAGCTTATTGGAGATTCTTTTGCAGAACCCAAACTTATTGCCGCCGCCCGTGAATATCAAAACCGTACGGATTATCACCTGCGAAAACCGGGAGGCACAATATGAGCGCTGCCATGAAATGGGAAACAGTTATTGGCTTGGAAGTCCACGCCGAGTTATCGACAAAATCAAAAATTTTCTGCGGATGTACAACCGCATACGGCGGAGACCCTAACACTCATGTCTGCCCTGTATGCTGCGGAATGCCTGGCACGCTGCCTGTAATGAACAAAGAAGTTATCCAGTATGCACTTAGACTGGGGCTTGCACTTAACTGTAAAATTTCCCAGTATTGCAAGTTTGACAGAAAAAGTTATTTCTACCCCGATCTTCCAAAAGCGTATCAGGTGTCGCAATTATATTCACCCATCTGCCGTGACGGTTATTTGGAGATCGATATAGAAGGTGAAAAGAAAAAAATTAATATTCGTCAGATACACATGGAAGAAGATGCAGGTAAACTTATTCATGACCCAAGAGGCGGCGGAACATTTATGGATTACAACCGTGGGTGCGTACCGCTTTTGGAAATTGTATCCCAGCCGGATTTTAGAAACGGCGCGGAAGTAATTGCCTATTTGGAAAAATTACGGGAAACGCTTTTGTATCTTGATATTTGCGATTGTAAAATGCAAGAAGGCTCTCTCCGCGCGGACATTAATTTGTCCGTAAGAAAACCCGGTGAAGATTTTGGTGTGCGGACAGAAACAAAAAACATGAACTCTTTTAAAGCCATAGCCCGTTTAATAGAGCATGAAACAGCGCGGCAGATTGATATACTTGAAGACGGCGGAAAGGTTGTGCAGGAAACTCGCCGCTGGGATGACGAACGGGGCACTTCCTCAGGTATGCGCTCCAAAGAAAATGCGCAGGACTACCGCTACTTCCCAGACCCTGATCTTCTTCCAATGGAGATTGATGATGCATGGCTTTCATCAGTACGGGAGAGCCTCCCCGAACTGGCTCATCAAAAACGGGAAAGGTATGTACGGGATTTTGGTATTTCTGAAACAGCGGCGCAAGTGCTGACTGTTCATAAAAATATTTCAGATTTGTTTGAAACCCTTGTACAAAAAGTATCAGCCGGCAATGCAAAAGAAGCCGCAAACCTCATTACAGGTGAAATTATGCGTCTTATGAACAATGCCAACATACTGCCCGAAGATCTCCGCCTTGATGTTGTAAAAATGGTTACACTTATTGAGTTAGTTACCAATGGCAAAATAAATAGGAATGCTTATAAAGAAATTGTTGAGGCAGTATTTACAAATAGCGTTGATCCTGAAAAATATATTGCGGAAAAAGGCTTAATGATGATTAACGATGACAGCGCAGTCATTTCTGCCGTAGAAGCCGTTATAACAGAAGAAGCCGACTCTGTAGCAGAATTCAAATCCGGCAAAGAAAAAGTCTTTGGCTTCCTCATGGGGCAAGTAATGAAAAAACTCAAAGGCAAAGGCAACCCGGAAATAGCTAAGAAGCTACTGACGGAGAGATTGACGGGGTAGTGTGGGGTTTGAGTATATGAGTATAAATAAAAATAGGACAATCTTCGCCTAACGAGGTTGTCAGATTAATATTGAGGGGTATTTTATTAATAGAACACTAAATCCAAATGATAATTTTGCAAAAATACTTTCAGGATCTCTAAAGGATTTTAATCCATATTTTAAAATTAAAGATGCTGTGATTTTTAATGAAGATTGTATAAAAATATTACATTCTATTCTAGAAAATTCTATTGATATGATTTTTGCAGATCCTCCTTATATGTTGTCAAATAATGGTTTTTCGTGCCAAAACGGAAAAAGAGTTAATGTAAATAAAGGAAAGTGGGATAAAAGTAATGGTTTTGAAGATGATACAATTTTCCATAATGAATGGATTTCTGCTTGTCGTCGTATTCTAAAACCTGAAGGTACTATATGGATTTCAGGAACTTATCATAGTATTTATCAATGCGGATATCTTTTACAAAAAAATAATTTTCACATTTTAAATGATATTGCGTGGTTTAAACCAAACGCATCTCCTAATTTAAGCTGTAGATTTTTTACAGCCTCTCATGAAACTATTATCTGGGCTCGCAAAGATAAAAAAGCAAAACATACCTTTAATTATAGAGCAATGAAGAATGGTATTTTTCCGGAAGATAAATTAAAAAAAGAAAATACGCAAATGAGATCCGTTTGGTCAATGACAACGCCAAAAAATGGTGAGAAAGAATTCGGAAAACATCCTACCCAAAAACCAATCGATCTTTTAAAACGAATTGTACTTGCATCTACTAAAGAGAATGATATTATACTTGATCCATTTTGCGGCAGTGGTACTACAGGAGTTGCTTGTAGATATTTGAATAATCGATCATTTATTGGCATAGAAATAGATAAAAAATATTGTGAATTGGCAAAAAAAAGACTTAAGAATGAAAGGAGTAAATCATGAACAATAAAAGGATATTTGCCGGGGTTATAGATTTTTTAATAGCCGGTCTAATTCAAGCGGTTTTTATGATGGTTTTTTTATTAATACCGTTGTTAAATAATACTATAAGCATTACTGATGTAATTACAAGAAATATCGTCATAACATATTCTTCTGTAATGTTTTTAGTTATAAGAGACATTATTGGAATAAAGAGTATAGGAAAAAGAATTTTAAAATTAAAAATAATAGAAAATAATTCCGGAAATGAAGCAAAATTTTTAAAACGACTTTTTAGGAATGTAACATGGCTATTAGGACCAATTGAAATAATTGTATTACTGATAACTAAAAATAGAATTGGAGATAAAATTGCCGGCACAGCTGTGGTCGAAGTATAATGAGATTATTTTGATTAAAATAGAATAGGTCAAATAATAATTTTTAGAAATTAAAATCTACAAATAGAAATTTATTTGCCGAATACGACTGCGATCTAGGAGCCTAGTTTTTGCTGTTCCCCAACTTTCTAGCATATTGTTCAGGTTTGGTCAATAACGAATTCGCCTCGCGCGAAGGCGCAAAGGCGCGAAGAATTTTTAACCACAGACCTGACTACTCATGAGTAGTCAGGAGAGGAAGAATTTTAATGATTGGGAGTTCGGTAATATTGTTAGATAAACAATCTTTTTCATAAACTAAATCCTAGGTTTGTCATTTTCTTTTCTTCATTATCAGCACCCCAACTCCAACCCCAACAGCCAGCAACAACTCTCAATTCTCCATCTGACCATCTAACCTAGCTACAACATTTTCGTCTAACTGTGCTTTATCTCGGTAATATCCTGCCTGTGCACGATCTTCAGCTTGATCTGCAAGCAGCCTGTAAAGAAAAGCACGATTAAAATACGCATCTCTATAATTTGGGTTTATTTTTATTACTTCGGTAAGATCATGTACTGCCTCATTATACATTTCTAACTTAAAATATACATGTGCCCTGTTAAAGCAAGCCATATAATTGTTACTGTCCAGCTGTATTGCAATATTAAAGTTATCTAATGCTTCTTCATTCCTTCCAAGATGTGCAAGTGAAACCCCTTTGTTGTTAAAATTAAATGTATCTTCACTATTTAACCTTATTGAAACATTATGGTCTTCCAACGCCATCTCATGAAGACCATAATTTGAGAAGAAGACGCCTCGTTGTTGAAAATTTAAATAGTTCAACGGGTTGATTTCAACAGCCCTGTTAAAATCAACAAGTGCTAATGTTGAATTACCGATAATGGTATAAAGAAAAATACCTCTGGACCTGTGGTATCTATCATTATCAGGTTCCAAATATAATGCCATATTGTAATCACTGAGAGCTTTTGCATTATCATTTAAATTTTGGTAAGTACGGGCTCGCAAAAAATATGCCACAGCTAAAGTGTTATCTAGCTCTATCGCATGTAAAATAGACTCCAATGCCAACAACATATTATTCAAATCATAGTAAATGATTCCCAAATAAAGATGCGATAGCGCATAATCAGGGTCAAGCCGTATCGCTTCTTCAATAACTGAGCGTGCCTCATGTAATCGCCCTTCAAGTATATATCGATCTCCAATTTCTAAGTATTCATCAATATAAACAATGCTTACAGTTGTTCTATCAAAAGCTTGTTCATTAACTATTGTAGTTCGATAAGTTAAAACAGTCTGGAGATTATTACAACGATGAAATGTTATTGCCTTAACTTCAATAACACTTGGCGGTATTGTTACGCTAGTAAGATGATTATTTCCGCAAAATGCAAATTCATTTATATCAATTACACCGAAAGGAATAGCATAACTTGTATCTTTTTTGTTTTCCGGGTATCGTAATAAAATTGTTTTATCTTTGTTAAACAAAACCCCGTCTTCACTGGAAAAATATAAATTCATTTCATCTACTATAATACTTTCAAGACTACGATGTTGATCATACGGATAATGCAGATAAAGTCTTAAAAATGCCATCTCATCTATACTGGTAACACTTGGTGGTATTGTTACACTTTTAAGATTATTGGTTAAAAATGCCAAAATACCTATACTGGTAACAGTATCAGGAATAAATATATGTTCAGATTCCCCTATATATTTTACAAGTACATTGTCTTGAATAATAAAATCACCGGTATTTTGACCATAAATAGCATAAACTAAGTTTAATAAAAAAAGTAGCAATATTATTTTTCTTTGCATTAATTCTCCATATCTCGGTTTATCTCCGCAAGGACTTCGCTCATTTTGTAAAGGCGCAGGTAACGGGTTCTACCCTTGTACCATTCCTGAGCAAAACACATACCATGAACAGGGTGGTTTACAAATGCTCCATAATCCCATCCAAAGTTTTCATAATCTTCGGTAATTACAGGCATACTTATTCCATTCGGATAACGGTCGTCCATATGAAAAAAGCCTCTCTTGTAAAGCCTTTCACCTCGCAAACCTCTGTAACCTCTAATAAATGTTGTACTCCACGAACCGTCAGAGGAAAGTACAAATTCACTCACGCCCCTTCCTGGCGGAACAAGGTACGAAAGCGGAATCATTTTTATGTCGGAATATTCTTCATCCCATGTTATTTTTACTCTATCCATAAGGTGCATATTAGAACCAATCAAGTATCGTCTGCCAATATGAATAGCACGATCCGGACCAATAATTAAACTAAGATTGTTTTCGGTTATGAATTTGGTAAGATCGTTTTCCATAATTTCGTTATTCCGCCAGTTATAAAATACCTCTCTATTCTCTCTTCTGTTTCCGTTCATAATTCCCTGCTGTCCCATGGCATATTGTTCATTCATAACTATACTAATAGAAATCGCAAATTCTTCTGAGCTTTCATGGATCATTCTATCTTCTTTGTAATTATATACAAAGAGTTTTTTATCTACACCATCATCTAAACCGTATGTATATCCTATTAGCCCTTCTTTTGGATCAAGCAATACCGGAGAAGCTATAATATGGTTCCAAGTAAGAAGGGGAATATGGGTTTTTGTTATGCCATCATCTATCGCCGCTATATGATGCATTCTTTCGGAAGTTCTGGCAGTTATAATTCCTGCTTCCGGCCATGTTATTAATTCTTTATCTAACTGCATTCTAGGAAAATTGACTAGATGCCTTATTCTCATTTGGTTTGCGCCTACAAAGGAAATCTCCGCAAATCTTCCCCAACCGTCTATAGTTACAAGTGTTCCTTCTTTCCACGGCTGGAGCAGCCAAAAAAAAGCGGGGGCTCTTATGTCAATCGGCTGTAAGCCTTCTATGTCAGTCGGAACTAAGCCGTCTGTCGTCATATCAGTTTCCTTTTTTTCTACTCCTGTGCAATGTACTGTGAGTAATACCAAAGCAGAAAATATTAACAGGGATGGTTTTAAGACGGCTGTTTTGGTGTTCATTGGTTATCCCCAGACCTCATATAAAATATTAGGTAAAGTTTCTTTTATAATT
>Ga0099364_10001655_pt1 | contig 36402 bp, 35 predicted proteins | sample TergutTh196P3_FD_73070 | JGI IMG/M metagenome (GOLD analysis project Ga0099364, IMG submission 73070) | Microcerotermes parvus P3 segment gut microbial communities from Pointe-Noire, Republic of the Congo - Th196 P3 | ecosystem: Host-associated > Arthropoda: Insects > Digestive system > Gut ... | reverse complement strand
GCCGGAATATGAGTGCCCGCGATTACTTTACCATAGCGATGAATGAACCAAACGGAACCTTTTATTACCGCTCCATGGCAGCTCATTATGCAGGCAGATCGCTTGTACCTTTACCCAGACAAAGACAGGGTCCAAGGACAGACCGTTTTCCCCTAGGGGATGAACTGGATTTTTATGTGAAGTTTTTTGAGTTTGGCACAGCTTCCTATGCCATGTCTTATGTGCGGGAAAATGCCGACCGCTATACAGGCGGGGAAATGCGCACAATAGCAGGAACCTTTGCCGCATCGGGCTCTTATCTGGAATCCATCCAGATAATGGGTCTGTATATGCGCCGCCCTGGTTATGAAATGGAACGGTCGGATTTGCAACTGTTTTATCCCAGAGCTTTTATCCCGCTAATCGAAAGACAGTCCCGTGCCCAAAATATCCACCCGGCAATCTTTTTTGGCCTGGTACGGACAGAAAGCGCATTTATGCCGGCAATTGCCTCTCATGCAGGAGCAGTAGGGCTGTCCCAGATAATGCCTGCAACCGGCAGGGAAGTAGCATCCAGAATAGTAAGACGAGGCGGCCCCGATTATGCTGCCGATGGAACCATAGACCTTACCAATCCGGAAATAAATGTCCACATGGGAACAGTATACCTTAGGGATTTAATAAACAGTATGGAAAACCCCATGCTGGCATTAATGGGCTATAACGGCGGATCTGGACGTATAAACCGCCTGCGCCGGGCATCCCCAAATCTCCCTGCCGATCTATTCCTGGAAACTGTTGCCATTAACGAAACCAGAGATTACGGCAAACGGGTAATGACCTCTGCCGCTGCATACGGTTTTTTATACTACAATATGCCCATGCACGAAATAGTGTATAGTGCGTTTAGGTAAATCCTAATTTGCCGGGCTTTGAATATACCTAATAATACCAGGAGGCGCATCCGTACCAATTCACCATGGAGGCGTGTATGCGCTCCCCCTCGGCTATTCCTGCTGCTCCAATGCTTATCCAACGCTTTTGTGCGTTTGCCCAGCCACTATTCGTTCTTTATTCTAACGCTGGGCAAGCCGGCACAAAAGTCGGGACAAGTCCCCCTTTTCCGGCTTGTCGCAGAAAGTCATACCCGAGGGGGAGCGCACACCCGCCCCCGTGGCAACCATTAGTACAATGCGCTTCCTGGTATCATCAAATATTCCAAAGCCCGGCAAATTAGGGTTTTTGGATATTCCGCCTATAGCGGAAAGCATGAATAGGCAAATCTTATCATCAAGTTTGCGACCACAGGTCGCATATAAAAAGGGTTCAGTGTTAAATTATGATTTCTTTCCTGCCGATAATGCTAGTGTATATAAACACCAAAAGCAGGAGAGGGGAATTTTGTCCAAAAATCTGGAATTTTTAGTTACTTTTATAAAGAAAAACGACTATAAAATACATCTTGCATCATTAATGGCCGCTTTTGTATGTATTATTACTGGAATTTTAATTGCCCTGTCTATTGGCGCTTCCCTTTTTAACTGGAATTTTATTAATACTGCTCCCGGCAATTTATTTACCGGCGCTTATGGATTTTTGGCCTTTTTTATTCCCCTGTATCTGTTCTGGGCTGCCTGGCTTTTGTACCATTCTTCCTTCGAACGCGGCATAATCTTTGTTTTTTCTGTAGCCCTGGTTCCCTTTCTTACCCTGGGTTTGGGCTTTACCCTAATGCGGGATTTTGAACTATACCGCCAGGAAATTGCATTTATTAATCTTTTGGGCCAATTTGGTCTGGGTATGACAATTATTTCCATTTTTATACTGGAATGTGTGGGGATTTTAGTTGTAAGAAAAGCATTGTTTACAGGAGATAAACAAGTACAGCTTCAGGTAAAAGTTCAGGATATAGTACCGTCCAGCAATGCTGGACCGTCCAGTGATACTGGACCAGAAAATCATCCTCCGGCTGATGCGGCCGCTGCCAATCCTCAGCCGCAGGCTCCATCGGATCCGGAATCTAATCCCAGCGACAATATTTATAAACTTCCCGATTGGCAGCCTCTAAAGAGCCCGGCGGCATTTGAAGAGCTTAATCAAAAGGATAAGGTATTGGTTCTGGATAGTTCTGTATTTTCTCCTTACTCTCAACTGCAGGAACAGAAAGAAAAACCGCCTTCCAGTGAAGTTCCTCCATCCAGCGAAGTGTCGCAATCCAGCGAAGTTCCGCCTTCAAGAGAAGTTCCGCAATCCAGTGAAGTTTCACCATCAAACGAAGTTTTGCAATCAAGCGAAGTTCCGTTAGCCAGCGAAGTGCCGCCATCAAGTGAAGCTTCGCCTTCTATTGATCAATGGCCAAATCCTTATATAGAAAATGATCCCGAAGAAAATGATCGGGAAATACCGGCTCCTATACCTGCGGCAAAAAAAAAACTAATTAATCATAGAAATTCATATTTTGTACCGGTTGATGGTATATTAAACCATTATCCTGACGGTCAGTACTGGATTGTAGATGAAGAAACCCATCGCGAAGCAAGTATACTTCAAGATACTCTTAGTGAATTTAATATTCAGGCAGAAATAACCGGAATTAGAAAAGGCCCGGTAATTACCATGTTTGAAATACTGCCTGCTCCCGGAGTAAAGCTTTCAAAGATAGTCAATTTACAGGACAATATAGCGCTAAGGCTTGCTGCTTCCAGTGTACGTATTGTTGCTCCCATTCCCGGCAAACATGCAGTGGGTATCGAAGTACCCAATAAAAAACGGAACATAGTATCGTTTAGGGAAATTATAGAAGGGGAACTGAATAATAAAAAAGAAGGCCGTAAAAACGAGATTCCTGTCGTTCTGGGCAAAGGCATTACCGGAGAAGCTGTTACCGTTGATCTGTGTCAAATGCCCCACCTCCTTATAGCCGGTTCTACCGGATCGGGAAAGTCTGTCTGTGTTAATTCCATGATTCTTTCGATCCTGTATCAGCTTCCTCCCCAAGACTGCCGTCTTATTATGATAGATCCCAAAATTGTAGAACTTAAACTGTACAATGATATACCGCACCTTTTAACACCGGTAATTACCGAACCAAAGCGGGCATTTCAGGCGCTGCAGTACTGTATCTACGAAATGGAAAGGCGCTATGCCTGCCTGGATTCCATGGGGGTGAGGGACATTAGAAGTTATAACCGCCGTATTAAAGAAAGAGACATTGCCGCTTTGCACATGCCGTACATAGTTGTAATAATCGACGAATTTGCAGATCTTATGGCAACTACCGGTAAAGAACTGGAATCCACACTGGCACGTTTGGCAGCCATGAGCCGGGCTGTAGGCATACATCTGGTATTGGCAACCCAACGGCCTTCCATCGATGTAATTACCGGCCTTATTAAGGCAAACATTCCAAGCCGTATTGCCTTTATGGTAGCAAGTAAAATGGACAGCCGCATTATTATTGATATGGTGGGTGCAGAAAAATTACTTGGCAAAGGCGATATGCTGTATGCCGGACCTGTCGAACCATTCCCAATTCGCATGCAAGGCGCATATATTTCGGAAGAAGAAGTGGAACGGGTAGTTGAATATGTTAAAACTTTGGGCGAACCGGAATATATAGACGATGAGATATTCTTTGAAGAAGAAGAAGAGCTGGGGCCTTCAATTTTTTCTGACGGCGACGACCCTTTGTACGAAAAAGCTCTGGATGTAGTATTCCAGCAGGGCAAGGCCAGTGCAAGCTTTATCCAGCGCCGCCTTAAAATCGGCTATAACCGTGCTGCCCGGCTGGTAGAAGAAATGGAACATCGCGGAGTAGTAGGACCTGCCCAGGGTTCTAAGCCAAGAGAATTGCTGCGTGCAGGATAATCTATTTTTTTTATATTGCTATTTCATTAGTTGACATAAACCGCTTTTTTTTGTCATAACTATAATAACTTTAAAACATCAATTGAGGCATCTATGAAAAAGCAGGGATTAAGCTGTGTTCTGGCAGCAATTGCGATTCAATTAACCCTGGGAATTGCTTATATTTGGAGCGTATTTCAAACAGGTATTGCTAACAGTCTTTTTGGCGGTAACAATGCCGCTGCAAGTCTTACCTTTTCACTCTTACTGGCTACTTTGACTATTGGAAGCGTTATCGGCGGCAGGCTGGCAACAAAGTATTCCACCGGTGTGGTTGTTTTTATCGGCGGAATAATAATAAGCGCCGGTTTTTTTCTGGCATCTTTAGTAAGAGCGGACTATTCCTGGTTACTTTGGATCAGCTATGGGATAATGGGCGGTGTTGGTATGGGCTTTACCTATTCTACAACCATTGCCTGTGCGCAAAAATGGTATCCCCATAAAAAAGGCCTGGTTACAGGAATCATTGTATCTGCACTTGGTTTTGGCGGCGTAGTGTTTACTCCCATTGTAGAGGGTTTAATACAGGTATTTGGGGGCAGGGGTATTGGAGAAGCAAAAACATTTATTGTGTTAAGCGCTGTGTTTCTGACCGTTTGCAGTATTGGAAGCTTATTTTTAAAGAACCCTCCCGAGGGGCATAAAACAGGCGGCGCTGCTGCAAACAGCCCGGCAGCCCATATTGTAAACAGCCTTTCTCCTTCTCAAATGCTTAGATCACCAAAGTTTTACCTAATAACAGCAGCCTTTATGCTTGCATGCATGGGAGGACTTATGATGATAGGTTTTGCAAAACCTATCGCCGAAGCAAAGGGCTTTGTTCCGGCAATTGCTGCAATAGGCGTTTTAGCAGTCTCTATGTTTAATTCCATTGGCCGGCTTGTCTGGGGTATGATATCGGATAAACTGGGACGAATAAGAACAATCATTTTACTATTAACAGGTTCTGCAGTTCTTTCCCTTTTGGTTAACATGGCCGAAGGATATTGGGTTTTTATTTTAATTGCCCTTATTGGATTTTTCTACGGCGGACTGTTAAGTAACTTTCCATCGCTTACAGCCGATCTTTTTGGCCCAACACACATGGCAACAAACTATGGATTTGTGCTTTTGGGTTTTGGCAGCGGAGCGGTTATTTCTTCGCAGATTGCAGGTCACTTTAGAAATATTGCCGTAAGGGCTGATGATATAGATCTGATGTTTCCGGCCTTTGTAATTGCCTCTTGCTGTGCGGCAGCAGGAATTGTCCTTATGCTGATATTACGAGTCCTTAACAGAAAGACAAAATAATTTTGCTGTACGGCCTATATTTTTTTGCATAGAACGCTGGAATTAATAAAAAGCAGAATAAGAAAAAAACTCATTGTTGCCATTAATTGGAACAAAGCTGCTGTATACAATATATAAAAAGCTGTTGATAAAGCTGCGGCATATATGCTGTATAAAAAAAGAATAATTATTTTATGTTTTTGCTTGATTGCATGCAGTATAAGCGCAGAAAAAATTGTCAATATTAACAGTATGGAACTGCTTACGCTTATAATAGTATGGGCAAGAAGCAAATTTGGTTTGGTTTGATTTACCGGTATAAATGCACCTGTTGTTATTAAAATACAGCTTATAACAGCGATTAGGTTTATTATTTTTTTATTCCCGATAAAATACCGGCTAAAGAAAAATATTTGATAAATGCAAAACGGAAAGCTAAGCAGTATATATACAATTAAATACTGTAAACCGCCGCTATACCAGCCGATAACGGATATGGATGTTGTTTTTGCCTCGTGTCTGGTAAGCATTACTATGATAAAGGGCAGATATACTGCAAAAATATACAGCCACATAAAGGCCACATGGTATTTGATAGAATATTTTTGCATTTTAATACTGCCTTTTCATAAATAGAAATATACTGTTCATTGGCTTGCAGAACAAGAGTACTAAGTGCTAGACTAATGTAATGTCTGCCGATTTTATGGCCGAAAGCGGAAAGGCTCTTCCTATGGGCGCCACTCTTACCGGAACGGGAGTAAACTTTTCCCTTTTTTCCCGTAATGCAGAAGATGTAAGCCTGGTACTATTTGACAATGCCGAAAAAGACAGTCCTTACAGGGAAATAAAGCTTGACAATAAAAATAATAAAAGCGGAGATATTTGGCATTGTTTTATTAACGGCTTAAAAGAAGGTACCTGCTACCTCTATCGGGTAAACGGACCCTACCTTCCCAGGGAGGGGCTGCGCTTTAATCCCAACAAGGGTTTGATCGATCCCTATGCAAAGGCTCTTACAAGTTTATATGGATGGGATATGGATGCATCTCTTGGTTATAAAAGTGAAGATACCAAAAAAGACCTGTCCTTTTCAGTGGAAGACAATATAAAGAACCAGCCCCGCTGTATTGTGGTAAACGATAATTTTGACTGGCAGGGAGATAAACCGTTGAATTATCCTCTGCGTTTTAGCACCCTGTACGAAACCCATGTTAAAGGGCTTACTGTTAATCCCAATTCGGCAGCGGTATACAGGGGAACTTATCTGGGGGTAATAGAAAAAATTCCATACTTTAAGGAATTGGGCATTACCAGTCTGGAATTTCTTCCTATCCAGGAATTTAACGAAATGGAATATCCCAGGCTTAATATGCGTACCGGAGAGCTTTTGGTAAATTACTGGGGATATTCTACAGTTGCTTTTTTTGCACCCAAAAGCTCATATTCTTACGATTCCAATCCCGGCGCTCAGGTACAGGAATTCAAAACCATGGTACGGGAACTTCATAAAGCAGGCCTGGAAGTTATCCTGGACATTGTATTTAACCATACTGCAGAAGGAAATGAAATGGGGCCGACATTTTCGTTCCGGGGCCTCGATAACCAAATTTACTATATTTTAAATGAAAACCGCCGTTACTATCAAAATTATTCTGGCTGCGGCAATACTGTGAATTGCAATCATCCTGTAGTACGCCAGTTTATTATGGACTGTCTGCGCTACTGGGTAACAGAAATGCATGTAGATGGATTTCGTTTTGATCTGGGTTCCATTCTGGGGCGGGATCAGCAGGGAAGGCTTATGGAAAATCCTCCGACCCTGGAACTCATTGCCGAAGACCCTGTACTGCGTCATACAAAAATTATTGCCGAAGCCTGGGATGCAGGGGGTGCTTATCAGGTGGGCTGGTTTCCCGGCGGCCGCTGGGCAGAATGGAACGACCGCTACCGTGACGATATTAGGTTATTCTGGCGCAGCGATCCGGGTCAAACCAGGCATCTTGCCACAAGGCTGTCTGGTTCCAGCGATCTTTATTTACGCGATGGACGCAAGCCCTTCCATTCCATTAATTTTATTACCAGCCATGATGGCTTTACCATGCGGGACCTGGTCTCCTATAACCGTAAACATAACGAGGAAAACGGAGAAGATAACCGGGATGGCAGCGATAACAACCTAAGCTACAATAACGGCGAAGAAGGCCCCTCCAGCGATATGATTGTAGAATTTATAAGAGACAGGCTTTTAAAGAATTTTTTTGCTACATTAATGGTTTCTTTGGGAACACCCATGATCCTGGGCGGAGACGAAATGGGACGTACCCAGGGGGGCAATAACAATGCATATTGTCAGGATAATGAGATATCCTGGTATGACTGGTCATTATTACAAAAAAACAGCAGTCTTTTCCGTTTTGTAAAAGAGATTATTGCTTTTAGAAAACGGCATCCCGGTTTTATGCGTCCGGAATTTTATACCGGACGGGATGGAAATTACAATGCAATACCGGACATTACCTGGTTTGATGATGCCGGTAAAATGCCGGATTGGGATGATATAGGAAACTGTATTGCTTTTCGTTTGGATGGAAGCAGGGCAGAAATAATGGCAGATCAGGATGACAACGATTTTTTTGTGATGTTTAATTCCGGACATAAAAAAGTATTGTTTTCCGTTTGTGCAGCTATGGAAGGAAAGCACTGGGTAAGAGTTGTAGATACAGCTTTGCCTAGCCCCGAAGATATACTTCTGCCGGGAACAGAAAAGGAACTGCCGTCTCCCGACCGTTATATGGTACAGGCGCGGAGCATGGTAATACTTATTTCCAAGGAGACTGGAGGATAATTTGGATCAAAGCAGTTTTATTCTTGGAGTGGATATAGACGGTGTAGTAGGGGATTTTTATTCTTCTTTAAGAAAGATCGCCGCCGAATGGCTTAACAAGCCGATAAAAACATTAACAGAAGATGTTAGTTTTGGCCTTGATGAATGGGGTCTTGACGAATACGGCGGCTATGACCGGCTTCACCGTTTTGCTGTAACCCAGCGCTACCTGTTCCGTGATATGCCTCCTATTAAAGATGCTCCCAGTACCCTGCGTAAGCTTTCCGATCGGGGTGTGCGGATTCGGATCATCACTCACAGGCTTTTCCTTAAATACAGCCATAAAACAAGCATTACCCAGACTGTAGACTGGCTGGATAATTATGATATACCGTACTGGGATATTTGTTTTATGAACGACAAAGTTGCAGTGGGCGCACATGTATATATTGACGATGCTCCCAAAAACATTATCCAGTTAAGGGAACAAGGCAATAAAACCATTGTATTTTCAAATTCTACCAACCGGGATCTTGCCGGGCCCAGGGCAGATTCCTGGATCGAAGCGGAAAAAATTGTTATGGAAGCAATGGAAGAATGGCGTACCGGTACAACAAACTTGTTTTCTTAGCTTATTAAAGAAAGGAAGTAGTAAATATGATACAGCTAAACTACCTAATGCCCACGAGGATTATCATGGGCGAACAGTGTATTTTTGAAAACCGCTCTTTAATTGCCCGCTTGGGAAAGAAGGCGCTTATTGTAAGCGGTAAACATTCTGCAAAAGCCAACGGTGCTTTTGACGATACAGTAAAAACTTTAAAAGCCAATGGTCAGGATTATGTTATATATGACAAAGTTATGACAAACCCCACAGATATCTGTGTATTTGAGGCAGGCAAAATGGCAAGGTCATCGGGCTGTGACTTTGTACTTGCCATTGGAGGCGGTTCCCCCATGGATGCTGCCAAAGCTGCTGCCGTGCTTGCGATTAATGATATTTCAAAAGAAGAATTATTTGGTATTTCTTTTACCAGCGCCCTGCCGCTTGCTGTAGTTCCAACTACAGCCGGAACCGGTTCAGAGACAACCCAGTATTCGGTATTGGTAGATACTACCGAAGCAGATGGTATAACTCCTAAATCCGGCGGCCCGGTAAAACGTTCCTTTACGTCGCCTTTGGTCTTTCCCTGTTATGCCTTTCTTGATGCAAAATATATGCTTTATTTAAACCGGAATATTACAGTAAACACCGCTTTGGATGCCCTGTCTCATGCAATAGAAGGAATGCTTACCTTAAAAACAAACTGCCTTAGCAATATGCTGGCACGGGAAAGCATACATATGATAATGGAGTGCATGGACATACTATTAGACTTCCCCGGCGATCCATCAATGTTTCCCATGGAAAAACGGGAAAAACTCTTGCTTGCTTCTGCTGTTTCCGGCATGGTAATTGCCCAAACCGGTACAGCAGCCCCTCATTCCATGGGTTATTTATTTACACTGAATTGGGGAACAGATCATGGCAGGGCAAATGCCCTTTTAATGAAAAGTTTTTTATCCTGGTGCAGAGAAAAAGAACAGGCCCTTTCTAATGATGGTTCCGCACCAAGAATTTCGAATCTTTGCAAAGCCCTGGGAATGGAACTGGAACCATTTTTTGAACTGGTTGAACAATTGCTGGGCGAACGGGAAAAAACAAGCGAAGCAGAACTTTCTGCCTGGAGTAAACTGCCCATGAAAAATGCTGCTGCCACCTTTATTCAGCCCAAGCAGGAAGAAATTAAACGAATCTATCTGGAATCCTTTGGATTTCCTAGGAATCCAGGTATCCTGGATTCCGGGGCTGATTAATGAATTATTTGAGGCTGCTGCCGGAAATGATTTCCGGCGATATTTCACAGTTTAATCTGACAATAAGAATGATATTTGCTGCCGCTTTTATTATTGCCCAATGTATTTTAATGTGGATAACGGGGATTTTTTTCTCCTGGCTTAAACATAAGCTTACTATGGTGGTAAACAAATTTGTTCCATCGCTTTCAATTAAAAAATACCGCCTTCTGGATACCGTGCAAATTCTGCAGGGAGTATATCTGCTTCTTAGAATCCTTACATGGTCTGTTATTGCTGTTCAGCTTTTCATCACTGTTCCCCTTGTATTAAGTCTTTTTGAACCAACCCAGCATCTTGCACATTCACTGCTGGGTTATGTGCTTTCTCCGCTCCAAAAAGTGTTTAATAATATTATTCATTATATTCCCAATCTTATTACCATTATTGTATTTATACTAATAGCAAAGTATACTGTCCGCACTTTAAAATTTTTATTTAAAAGGATAGAAACAGAAAGACTGGTAATACCAGGTTTTTATCCGGACTGGGCTCATCCTACTTTTAATATACTGCGCATTTTAATTTATATTTTTACCATAGCAGTTGTTTATCCATATCTTCCCGGAGCAGATTCACGGGTATTCCAGGGCGTTTCGGTTTTTGTGGGTATTGTTGTTTCTTTTGGTTCCGGCCCGGCAATTGGAAATTTGGTAGCAGGGTTAATTTTAACCTATATGCGTCCGTTTAAGCTGGGGGACCGTATTAAAATTCAGGATGTAACCGGTTTTGTCGTGGAGAAATCTCCGGTAATTATCCGGCTTAAAACACATAAAAATGAATATGTAACTTTTCCCAATAGTATGGTTCTTACTTCCAGCATTATTAACTATCATTCTTCCGGCACCGAACATGGCCTTGTTCTTTATGCAGATATTACCTTTGGCTACTATATACCCTGGCAGACAGTACACGAAATCCTTATCGCCGCTGCATTAAAAACAAATATGGTGCTGCATGAACCTAAACCCTTTGTATTTCAAACTGCGCTGGAAGATTTTTATGCCCGCTATCAAATAAATGCATATACAAAAGAAATAGATCATGTTCCGGCAATATATTCGGAATTATTTTCCAATATACAAAATGGCTTTAGGGAAGCAAACCTGGATATGACAGCAGCACATTTTAGAATTAATCTGCCGGAAGACCGCCGCCATATTTAAGTCCCAAACCAGAGATTGCTTAAAACCCTAAAATAAAAATACTCACCAGCGCCAGGGAAACAGGGATTGTAATAAGCCGTGTAAATACAATCATGGGAACTCCCGCATTGACTGTTGCAGGTTCGTTTTCGCCCATGGTAAGGCCATAGGGAATAAAGCTGCTGCCAATTTGCGCATCAATAACAAATAATGCAGGCAGAGCAATAAGCGGAATAACAGTTCCGGCGGCAATCTGTTCGCCGCAAAGGATTGCCGTTGCGATGGCCAAAAGCAGACCGGGTCCCAATATGGGGGAAATTGCCGGAATAAAACAAACAAAGAAAATAATTAATAATGCCGGAACGGCGCCTGTTAATGCTGCAAATTCACTGCCTATAATATCTCCCAATCCAGAAAAAAATAAAATGGCAAAAACCAGTAAGGCAACAAATAATGGCGGCCCCATTATCTTACATAAGGGTAAAAGTACTTTTTTGCATAAAAGGAGAAATCCTTTGCCTGCCTTTTTTCCGGCAGCAACTCCGATTTTTTTTCCGGCACGGCCTATCATTACTGCTGTTTTTTTCCCGGCACGACCGAGCATTATTGCTGTTTTTTTTCCGGCACGGCCGAGCATTATTGCTGTTTTTTTTCCGGCATGGCCGAGCATGACTGCTGTTTTTTTACTTAAAACGGCTGCCTTAGCGGAAAAAGCTGCCAGGAATTCTTTTATCTGTTCATCTGACATTGGTAGCTCCGGCCGACCAGTCTTTGCTGTATATTTCTGCAGAACCAGCAGACCAGTCTTTTCCGTATGTAACTCTGGTTTTTCCTGCCATGTCGCCCAATGTATCGGAATGGGTTCTTAAATACTGTTCTATCCCTTCTACTGCCTGAATAAGAGCGCCTTTTTTCTTTGTTGGTTTTTCCTGCTTATAACGAAAAAAAATTCGCCATATATGCATATCTTTGCGATCCGCTTTTAAGCCGCGCTGGCGAAGTTCATCCAGTGAAAGACCGGTAAGATCCGGTTTTTCCCTAAAACGGGCAAAAATCGAATAGCCCTTCAAAGAAAGGACATTAAGCGTTTTATTTTCACTTAAATTGTATACCACAATAAGAATTTCCCCCGGAAATATAAACCCCCGCCGCTGACCAACGCCCACAATTCCCTTGCCCAGCATTTTTCTAATAATTCCCTGGTACTGGCGAATTTGCATAAAATACCCCAGCAAATGCTGTAAAGCAAAAAGGGAAAAAACTACCAAAAGGAAAAGAGTCTGCTGTCCGATAAAAAAGCTCCTGGAACTAAAGCTACCAATTAGTCTATATAAAACTGACAATTTATTCTAGTATTAATAAGGAGCTGCAATATGACTATTTATAATGAACAATGTACAGTCCCTTTTGCCAGTGTAGATCAAAGCGACAGGCTCTCCATTGCATCTACCTTTGACTTTTTTCAGGAAGCGGCAATTAATCATGCAGAAGTGCTTGGTGTTGGCCGTGAAGCAATGAAACAAAGCGGACAGGTTTGGATACTATCGCGGCTTTCGGTGTTTATGAAATCCCGTCCCAGATATCGCGAAAAAATTCTTATTCGTACCTGGCCCCGCGGAGCAAATAAACTTTTTGCCGTCCGGGATTATGATATACATCTTATTGATCATATAAAGGGACATGAAGACGGCCCCGGCCGCGATGAAGTTTTGGTGAAGGGCAGAAGCTCCTGGCTTATTGTAGATATAGAAAAACGGCGTCCTGTGCGTCCCCAGGCTGTTGCAGAAAGCCTGCCGTTTAACGAAGGAATAAATGCCCTTCCCGGAATAAATGTAGAAGGCAATGATCCATGTCCTTCCTTAAAAGAGGGAGAGTATGATACAGAACAAGCCATAGTACGACGTGCATCCTATTCGGATATTGATTATAACGGCCATGTAAACAATACCCGCTATATTCAGTGGATACAGGATCTATTGGATCCGGAAATTCTGGAAACAGCACAGCAGCTTAGGCTTGATATCAATTACCTTGCCGAAGTGCGGTACGGAGAAAATATTAAACTTTTTTGTTCACCAATAAAAACTTCCGTTCCATCAGAAGAAGCATTACAGCAAAGCGGGCAATTTCCTCTTCCCTGTAAAAGAGCCTTTTCCATAGAAGGCCGCCGCGAACAGCAGGCAGATACTCAAGGCAATATTGTGCCGGTATTTCGGGCAGAACTGTACACAAGCTAAAATGGAGAAATAGAATGAACGAATTAATAGAAAAGCGCAGAAGCATAAGAAAGTTTAAATCGGCAAAACCTGTTACAAAGGAACAGCTTAAGGAGCTAATGCATGCAGCCATGATGGCGCCTTCTGCCTGCAATACCCGTCCCTGGGAATTTATCGCCATAACTAACAGAAAAATCATGGACGAAATAATAAATTTTCATCCATATACAAAAATGTTAAAAACTGCATCGGCAGCCATTGTTGTTGTAGCACTTCCGCAGACTGGACTGCCCGAAGGCTTTTATCCGCAAGACTGCGGCGCTGCTGTACAAAACATACTTTTAGAAGCTGTCTCGCTGGGGCTGGGGACCTGCTGGTGCGGAATTTATCCAAAAAAAGAAATGGTTGAATCTCTACAGAAGCTTTTGGATATTCCAAAGGCAAAAGTCCCTTTTTGTGTTATTGCCGTTGGTATTCCGGATGAAAACCCAAAAGCAAGGGGCTTTTTTGAAGAATCTAAAATAAGATACATGGAATAATTATGAAAAACATGCAAAGCAGAAACATAAAAATTATTGAAAAAGCCAATGTTGTTTGTATTACAGAAACACTGGATACCATTACACTTGGGGCCGGTGAACTTCTTATAAGAAACGAAGCTTCGTTAATTAGTACCGGCACAGAACTGTCCAGGGTATATGCACTTAAAAAGGGTGTTGTGTATCCTGTATACCCCGGTTATGCTTCCATAGGAAAAGTGGAAGAAACAGGGGAGGGCTGCCGGGAGTTTAAAAAAGGAGACAGGGTTCTTTTTAGCGGACCTCATCAGGAGCTTCAGTTGTTTACCATTCCGGAAATGAGCAGTCTTGGAATGATAGTAAAACTGGGACCGGAATTCGACTGGCTTTCCAGCGTGGAAGCCAGTCTCCTGCACCTTGGCCTTGTGGCCATGAACGGCATACTTCCGGCAGATCTAAAACTCGGAGACAAAGTCTGTGTTTTTGGTCTTGGTATTGTAGGTCTTATTACTGCGCTTTTATACCAGGCCTGCGGTGCTTGTGTACTGGGAATAGATTCTGTCGAAAACAGGGCATTTCATGCAAAAAAGGCAGGACTGGAACATGTATTGGCTAAAGACGGCGAAAACCAAATAGCTGCCGTTACGAATTTTTTTGGAAAAGAAGCGGATATAGTAGTAGATGCTTCCGGAAGATCCGAAGGAATAATCAATGCCATTATGTGCTGTACAGAAAATGGACAGGTAATTCTCCTTGGTTCGCCAAGAACAGATTATGTTTATAATGTTACCGATGTTTTTAGCCGTATTCACATGAAAATGATCACAGTGACAGGGGCGTTTAACGGACGGTATCCTTTTACCAAAAAGGAAGGAAGCCGCGAGTCCATACAGCGAAATTTGACAAGTTTTGCCGCCTTAATAAAAGATGGAACCATAAAACCACAAAATATTATCAGCCATATTATAAAACCTGAAGCGGTAATGGAAGCCTATGACGGACTTTTTAACCATCCTGATATCTATTCCTGTGCGGCTATTGACTGGACATAAAACTACAGAAGTAGTACCGTCCAGCTTCGCTATACTTATTGCTGGTTTTTATATAAGCGAATAATGGTCTGCAAAGGCATTACGCCAGGACGCCCTGTTTTCCTTGTCTTCCCATTCCACAATTTTTTTTATAGTAAAATATGCAGTTTCGCCGTTTCTGCCGTTCATCTGGACAATTCCAAAACGGCCGCCGCCTATATAACTTAAAGAGTCTCCTTTTTCCAGAGTCTCTTTTTCCAGCAATTCTGCCATCACACAGTCAAAATGAACAGGTTCTCCGTTTCTTCTGTCTGCCATTGCAGCATGGGCATCGTTAATAGGCTGTCCGCAGCGTATACAATGTAAAACAGGAAGGGGAATATTTAAGGGCTTGGGGGCTGTCCAACGCGGCCGTTCCAGAGCATTTTTTTCTCCATCGGGCATACGCCGCCGGGATAATAACAATGAATTTGGATTTTGTACATTCCCATCCTGCGGTGCAGGATTCCGGTTTTCCCGTTTATGCGGCCGGCGGTTACGGTTAAAGCGCTTCAATTGGGTTTTCCTGTGGTTCTTCCGGCGTTTTTCCCGGAAATACCGGTGTTTTTTCGTAACATACCGGCATTTTTTCCGGAACTGCCGCTTATTTCGTTGCTAAGAACCTGGGCAATCCGCTGTACAGCTTCAAATAAATAATCCTCGTCATTTATCTTTTCCTTAAGGAGAGTTAACTTATTCGGAATATTGTGCTCAGCTATGGGTAAAATATCTTCTTCCACTACAATCATTGGGACTCCGTAAATGCCGAGACCAGGTGAAATATGGGTTCTCCCGGCCGAATTAAAATGACATCAAATCTAATCGATCTATAATTATATTCTCGATGTAAGCTAAGAAAATACTTAGCTGTTTTGATAATTCGGCGTTGTTTTTTTTGATTTATTCCAAACATCAGGTTTTCTTGTCCGTATGCCGGCCAATTTTTAACCTCAATAAAGACCAAAACCTCCTGATCCAGAGCTGCAAGGTCTATTTCTCCTGCAATGCAGCGGAAATTCCGGCAAATAATGCGCATTCCCTTTTTTTGCAGGGCTAAGGCGGCCTGGGATTCTCCGTCCTTTCCCGTATTGGTTTTAGCCACGCTTTTTGGAAATTTCTTTGGGATCAAGGGCCCGGGCAATAAAAAGACTCTTTTCGGTTAGAAGGTCAATAAGCTCCCCTTCATCCTGTTTGTACATTTTCCCAAATTCATCGACCAAAATACGGATTTTGGGACGTAATGGGGCATCGCCTTGAACTTCTGTTACTCTGGCAATAACTCCATTATTCATTAAAATGATCGAGCCAATGGGATATATTCCCATTGTTTTAATAAATGCTTTTAATATATCCGGATCAAAACGCCGTGAATTGTCGGAAAGCAGGTTTTTCATAGCCTGATACCCCATCATGGAGTTCCGGTAGGGTTTTTCGCTGACCATGGCTTCAAAAGCGTCGGATACCGATACTATGCGTGCACCAATTTCAATTTCAGGGCCGGCTATTCGCCGGGGATAGCCTTCGCCGTCCCATCGTTCATGATGCTGCAGTACCACTAATCCGACATCTTCCGGATATAATAGTTCTTTTGTAACAATTTTATAGGTATATAAGGGGTGAGCCTGCATACGCTGCATTTCTGCTGCGGATAAACCGCCGGTTTTATCGGTTATTTCCTTGGGCAGCCGTAACATTCCCACATCATGAAGCAGCGCGCCGGTAACTATCTGCATTACCTTATGATGGGTTAATTTTAATTCCATGGCGATTAGAGCCGATAAAATGGCTGTATTAACCGAATTTTTTGCCATCATTTGACCGGAAACTTCGCCTCCCAGAATAAATCCGATAATATGTGCCCGCTCTTCCCTTACTGCTTGAAGAAGGCGCCCGGTTAGATTATCCACAGTACGGGGTTCTACCGAAATACCCGAAGAAATATTGGAGAATACAGTATCAAGCCGTTCTATTAAGTCAACATAGCTGCGATAAGCCCCTTTATTCTCATGTACTTCTGTCAAGGAAAGCATATTTCCCGATATCTTCTTTGCCCCTCCGGACAATCCATCTATTGCTTCGTTATGGTCTATATTTTCCAGTATATCCTCATCTGCCGTACTACTTGCTTCGGAGCTTTTTTGCTCCTGCGATGCAACTGGCGCAGCCTGCACCGGATCCCCTTCGGTATTTACTACAGAAATATCCCAATTTACAAGGCGTTCAATATCTCTTTTTCGTATGGCTATGCCGGCGGGAACCAAAAGGTTATTTCCTTCAATGTAAACCGGAGCAGAGAAGATCATTCCCGGATGCAGTTCTTTTACGTCGATTTTCTTCATTTCTCTATTAGTATACTATAAAATAAAACTTTTAACTAGAGAAACAAGCTTTAATGCATATCTTCTATTTCTTTTTCCATTGTAAACACAAAAGAAAGGATTTTAGCAGCCGCTTCCCAGCACCAGGGGGGGATATAATCTCCCGGTTTAACATGTTCCAGCATTGCTGCCAGCCCCGGATCTTCCATTATGCTTATACCTGCTTTCCGGGCTTCTTCTATGATAGCTTCGGCTTCCCTGCCGGTTCCCGAAACCAGGAGTACCGGCGCCGGCTGCGGCGGAGTATAGTGTATGGCTGCTGCTTTTTTCTTGTATTTTTTTGCCATTTTATACCTTCATATCTATCGATTGCAGCAGTTCTTCTTCCAAATCGGCAGAAAAAGACGGTTTTTCCCGGATTTGTACATTTTCGGGACTTATTTCCAGTATTTTTGCCAATTCTTTTCTTACATGCTGCAGCTTAACCGGTGTATATACTTCAGTTGAGGAAAAAATCCCTAATTCTGCCATGATACCGGCTTTGGTCTCTGGTTTTTTTAGGACAATCTGCCACTGCCGCAATGAATGTTTTTGTTCAATTTGATTTACTTTTATATCCATAAACATGGTACCGGAATTTACATTTGGTTTTATATAAAGGTGCATAGAAACGGATATTTCCAGGCCGCCGCTGGTATAGGAAAAAGGAAGGATTATCCATCTGCCGTTTTTACCGGGAATACGGTTAATAAAGTCCAATAAGGGCCATTTTTGTAATAGTTCTGTTATGTGCTGCCGGACAGGGGAAACGGCTTTTTCTGTTTCAGTATCCCGGCCTTTTTTTTGTTCTTTGTTTCCGGGTTCCTTTTGTTTTGGCTCCTGCCCTTCTGGATTTCCCGACCCTGTATAACTCCCGTCTCCCTGCTGCTTATCGGATTGTTGTTCTGCCTGGTCATATAAACGCCGGTATACCGGAAATTCGTCCAATTGTTCCCTGGTAAAGTTTTTTATAAAACCTTCAAGGGCAGATGAATATTCGGCAAAAGCCTTTTCTCCCAGTTTAATGCCTTTATCGGCGGCGGCGGCAGCAGCCATTGCCGCTGTTTCCCGGTTTATTATTTTTGGCTCCATAAGCTGTTGTCTAAGGGAATAAAGGAGTTTTGGCTCCAATGGAAGGGAAAAAAAACGGGCAAAAGTAATAATTGCCCTGGATAGATTATCCGGCGGCATTTTTAAGGAACTTAGAAGGGTTGATAAATTTGTTTTATTATGTATGTGCATATCTGCGGACGATACCGGTACCGGTTTTGTCTGCTGTGTACCGTCCAGCTTCGCTCGACCGTCCAGCTTTACTGGACTGTTCTTTCCCTGAATTACAGGATCTTTAGGCTCATTGGAAACAATCTTTTTCTGCGGTGCAGATAAGGAATCGGTTTTACCGGTTATTTTCAAGCTAATCCTATGTTTGAGCTTCGCTTTCCTTGGCTTTTACTTTTGCTTTCTTCTTGATGATAAGCTCTTTAATTTTGGCTGCCTTGCCAATCTTGCCGCGGATATAGTACAGTTTTGCCCGCCGGACCCTGCCTGGCCTTACCAGCTCTACTTTGGCAATACGGGGTGAGTGAATGGGAAATACCCGTTCTACCCCAACACCATAGGATTTTTTCCGGACGGTAAATGTTTTACCCACTCCGGAATTTTTCATAGCAATAACAAGGCCTTCGTAAATTTGAATACGTTCGTTTTTTCCTTCGACAATTTTAAAATGTACCTTAACTGTATCGCCAACTTTAAATTTGTCCAGTTCTTCTTTCATCTGGGCAGCTTCAATCGCACGAATTTCGTTCATTGTTGTTTCTCACTTCATCAATAGTTTTTACGGTTTCCCCGTTAAAAAGGTTTTCCTCCAGGCCCTTTTTTACCAGTTCGGGCCGGACAGCAAGGGTTTTTTCTACCCGCTTTTTAAGGCGCCAGCGCCGTATATGTTCGTGGTGTCCGGAAAGCAAAACCTCCGGAACCTTCATTGTATCAAAAACTTCCGGTCGTGTATACTGGGGATATTCCAAAAGTCCCCCGGAAAAGCTTTCTTCTGTCAAAGATTCGGGCCGTAATACCCTGTCTGCAAGCCGGTATACAGCATCAATAAGCACCAGGGCAGCCGCTTCTCCCGATGAAAGTACATAGTCTCCTACAGAAAGCTCCTCGTCTGCATATAGATCTATGATCCGCTGGTCAATTCCTTCATAGCGGCCGCAAATAAAAATAAGTTCTGTGGTTTTTGCCAGTTCGGAGAGTTCCTGTGCCCGCTTTTGGTTAAACAGCCTTCCGGCAGGGCTAAGGTATATGACATGGGTCAAAATTTTGTCAGACCGGCTCTCCGAATTATCTCGGCTGCCGGCTTTTACCGGCAGCTTTTTTTTTGCCCCGGCAAATTCCAAGGCACGGCTTAGGGGTTCTGCCAACATAAGCATGCCTGCTCCGCCGCCGTAAGGAGCATCATCGCAGGTTTTATGTTTATCAAGGGCAAAATCCCGGATATTTACCGCTCTATAACCAATAATTTCTTTTTTAACTGCCTTGGCAATTATGGAACTGGCAAAATATGCATCAATTATTTCTGGGAATAAAGTCAGAACAGTAAGTCTCATTCCAGTATCCAGGTATGTAATAGTTCTATACGGCCTTTATGCATATCGACCAGGCCAAAAAATTCGTTCCGGAAGGGAACCAGGCGTTTTTGTTCTATTTGCTGTTCTTCCGTTGATAGCAGAATTTCCGCCAAATAAGCTCCGCCGCCTTCAATTATATCACTGATAATTCCCACTTGTTCAGATCCGGCATATACCTCCAAACCCCGAAGTTCCTCTATATAGAATTCTCCCTCGTCAAGCGGTGCAGCCTGTTCACGGGAAACAAGGATTTCTGCACCCAGTAAGGTTCTGGCAGCTTCGGGACTGTCTATCCCCTTAAATTTTACCGATAAAGGGGAAGTAAACATTTCTTCAATAATAAATTCTTTTTCCGTATGGTTATTGTTATCGGTTTTTAGGCGAAGAAGGGCTTTTTTTAGTTCTATTAAATGTTTTGTTTCTCCGGACAGAGTAGTTATTTTTACACGCCCGCTAAGGCCAAAAGGTGAACCAATAAGGGCAGCAACAAAAACCTCTGTATTTCCCACATTAATCCAGAATTTCCAGGATAGTATGTTTTCCGCTTTTTGCAGTAGCCGCCTGCAGGACGGTTCGCATGGCTTTGGCAATGCGTCCGTGTTTGCCTATAACCTTGCCTATATCATCTGCAGCCACCCTTAATTCCAAAATGGTGCTTTTTTCTCCTTCAACAAGGTTTACAGCCACTTCTCCGGGCTTATCTACCAGGGATTTGGCGATATATTCTATTAAATCTTTTTCCACTGGTCTTTCACCCTCACTTTACGGAAAAATCTTTTTTATTCAGTATACTTCGTACCGTATCTGATACCGTAGCTCCGTTTTGAATCCAGCTTTTGATCTTTTCTGCGTTGAATACGATTTGTTTGTCTTCGGCTTCGATAGGATGATAATAGCCAAGTTCTTCGATAGTTTTTCCGTCTCTGGGAGCGCGGCTGTCCATAACCACTATACGGTAATAGGGCCGTTTCTTGGTCCCGAATTTCTTGAGCCTAATCCGTGCGCTCATGCAGTTTTCCTCCTGTACATACCAGACCTTATTCTCCCTGGTCTTATGGTACTATACAGGAAAAAGGGGAATTTAGTCAATGCAGCGTTGTAAGCTAAAAACTAAACCCTACACTTATACTGGGTATAAAGGTAAATTGCTTAAAAACACTGAACTTACTGTCTGTTTCAAAGGTTACCGACATACCGCCATCATCAACCAGGTGGTCAGGAAAGGATGTACTCACATGTGTTGAGGTAGCTGGTCCAGATGGAATTCCTTCAGCGTTTAATATTTGGGCATTGTTAAAATCTGCAGAAAATCTCCAGGTTCTAAAGCGTAAGAAGTCAAAGCTGGCGGCGGCGCCCAATTCAATGAACACATTGGGAGTAAAATTAAAACGTATGGCTGGATTTCCAATAATACCCAGGGCAATATCGTTATAATTTTCTTTCATTAGTACATTTCCAAATCTGTGTCCGCCTGAATAGGTGACTCCCATCTGCTCAATTCTTACTACCCAACTGGTGTCAATATCATCCCTAAACGAGGAACGGTAAAATAAATTGTTTATACTTATCCCTGCATCCATAACAAAGGTAAATTGGTTATTTATTGGTGTTTTAAAACTTACCCCCAACGCTGCGTTTAGAAATAAAATATAGTCAAAATCATTGGTACTTAGGGTTACATCGTATTCGGTAACGTTGGACGGAAAAAGCAAGCCTACGCGTGCAAAAAACCCTATTGTTTCCGGTACCAGGCGAAAGGTTAATACCAGGCCCGGCTCGGTAATTTCCCGTATGGTTTCCCCGCTGTCAAATATCCGTGCTGTTCCATACTGGAAGCCAAGACCCAGATCAATGCCTTGGGCAAAAACCGGCACTCCAACACAAAATACTAACAGTAAAATAAGTAATTTCTTCATATAAACCTCTCTTTAGTAAGCGTTATAGGGGTAAAAATACTCTAAATACATGTCAGAAACGCCCGCTTTCATTAATATACTAAAACATTTGTAAATAATCAAATGTTACAGTAAGAAATCTACTCCCAGACCCAAATTTCCATAAAACCCAGGGCGCCCAGACGCTGGACAGCCTCGAGTACATATGGAGCAGGTATGGCTGCCGCCGATACCCTGAATTGATTAGCGATCTGTTCGACCATAGCAGAAAAACCTGCTCCATGCAGATGTTGTATTACTATGGAAGCTTCGCCGGCACTGGAATAGGCGCCAACCAGGAGATTGTATAATGTTCTGCTGTTCGTATCCGGCAGTCCGGGAATTACCCGTACCGTATTTGGAGGGGGCGGACCCTGGTAGTGCTGCGGCAAAGCCTGCTGGGGAGACTGCTGTTGTACAGGAGGCTGCTGTTGTACGGGCGGCTGCGGCGGTGGAGTCTGCCAGTGCTGGATTGCTCCGCTGTTGTTCCTTTGTGTAAGGGCTGTCATATAGCTTAACCAGGCCAGCCAATTTAATTCCGGATTATTAACGCCGGATGGAGCCTGCATGGGGAATTCCGGCACAGGCGGCGCTTGCTGGGGCTGCTGGTTTTGTTGTGCAGTATGTTGATCGGTAATGGGAAGACTTTGCGGCATCTGAGGCAGGGGTTCCTGCACGCGGATAATCTGCGGAGGATGCTGGATTACCTCGATTTGGGGTGTTTCCGGCGCAGCTTCAGTCTCCGTTGACTGGGTTTCTTGAAACCGGTTTTCTTGTTCCTCGCTGGAGTCTCGCCTATGTTCCTGTACAATAATAGTTCCCCGGGATAAAAGCTGGGAATCTATGGCCGAGGGCTGCTGGGTAAAATATACCAGTACGGTATCCCCGCTCTGAAGCCCAAGAGCTTCTGCTGCAGAAGGGGATAAATCAATAATTCTATCGCCGGATGCAGGTACACGGCTGATAATGTTTACTTCTACTTCTGCACCTGTTGTTAGGTTTCTTACCATAGGTCTGGAACCTATGGGCAGACTATGATGTCTGGCGCTTAAACCGCCCATGGGCAGTTCCTGAGTTGCAAAACCTTCCTGGGTATAAACTACTGCTCCATGATCCTGAGCATGGCATAGTATCCCGGCAGACAAAAGCATTAACACCAGCGGGATATAACATTTGAAGGACAACAGAGGGCAGTTTTGCGGATTATTCCGCCTATTAGCCATAAACACTCCTTTTCTTATAGTATGATATACTATCGCTTTACTGTCAAATTACCAGGCTTTCTGTCCAGGCCTGTACTGCAATGGCAAAGGCGGCGCTTGCATTAAGCGATGCCTTAACTCCATAGTTGGGAATGGATACCCTTCCCAGCGAAGCATCTGCCAGTTCCAGCAGGGCCGGGCTTACTCCTAATTCTTCATTTCCCAGTATCATTATGCCTTTTTTGGGAAATTTAAATTCCCTAAGCGCTAATCCCCCTGTTTCCAGGGCAAAATAGGGTCCCGGTACAGCTTCGCTGGACGGTACAGCTTTGCTGGACGGTACAGCTTCGCTGGACGGTACTTCATTTTCGGCAAGACAGATACGCTGCCATTCCATAATTTCAACACATCCCATTGCTGTCCGCTTGGCCCTGGGATGGTTTGGATCGGCGCAAAGAGGCGAAAGATAAAGGCGTTGTACCCCAAAGGATTCGGCGCTGCGAAATATGGAGCCAACATTATACGGAGAACGTATATCTTCCAGATAAACAAACATTCCGGGAAAGACTCTGCGTAAAGAACTGTCCAATTTTCCGTCCGGATTAATAAAATCCCAGTCCGACGGCAAACGTCCTGTTTCGGCCAGTAAAATATGGCGTACCGTATTAAAAGCCCTGCGTTCCTCGGCTGTTTGTTCAGTCTGCTGACAGATTGGCGATCCTTTAAGAATGGCCGCTGCTGCGCCAAGTTCCCTGCGGGCATAATCAGAGAAATCTTCGTCAGATGCCAAAAAAAGGGCATAGGCTGCATAGTCAATGTTTGTTCTATTGTGGTCGCCAACACGGTTGCCGTTATTAATCAAATTCCGTTCTGCTTCTGCAAAGATTTTTTGGAGTTTATGCAAGCGCTGGCGGCGGGGGATTTTTTCCAGTCTGCTTATGGGAATCAATATTCGGTTATTTCCCTGACGCAGTGAATTAATTCGCTGTCTTTGGCTATTTCGCTTATTGGTGCGGGAAGCCGGTAGGTCCAGTTAAATTCATTGCTGGTACCCGGTACATTTATCCGTTCCGATGCCGGATCTTTGGCATACCAGTTTTTTGACAGATGCAGTATATCCTGTATCTGGAATATCCTAAAACGCGATGCAGCGGCAGAGGTATGCTTAAGGATAATTTTTGCCGTTCCGGGGTTATATACTTTTGGCAGCGAAGGCAAACCCATAAAGCTTGCAAAAACCTGTTGATCTGCTTCGCCGTTCCACCATTCCCGTTGGGTTGAACTGTCATGAACAGAAGTTGTACAAACAGATAGTTCTGGATAATCTTCGAAGGGAACAAAGGGCTGTTCGGCCTCTTCCCAATAACGGAACCAGCGTATTACCCGAAGCCCCAGTATGTTTAGTTGGGATAGAACCTTGGGAACACAGGCAGGCACAGCGCCCAAATCTTCTGCACAGGGAAGCATGGACGAAGATTGTATTAACACAGAAAGCAGTTTTTCTCCTTCTTTTTCCCATATTTTTTCCGATTCTATGATGCGTTCATTGCATAAGGTATCCAAAAGAGCCCGTTCTGCGTCGGAAAGCGAAACATAGGCTTTGGAATTTCTGCCATACCACACAGGAAAGAATTTTCCATCCTCGTACTCATACAAGAAACGGTTATGCCAGGCTTTGATTAATAGTTGTTCTGCTTCATAACCAAGTCCCAGGGAGCAAATGTCTTTTTCTCCGTTTATCGAATCCTTAAAAAGCCATAATTCTTCGCTGCCTATTCGTGTAAGTGCCCGTTCAAATACCTCTTGTGCTTGTACGGTAATTTCTTCTGTACTGATATGCGGCCTGGAAAGCCATTTTATCCTATCCTTGTCAAACTTAAGTTTTTCCAGATCGCTGTAGGTAATGGGTATATACGGAACAAACCTTCCCAAAACAGATGTATTATCCTGACGCGAAGATGCCCAAATACGAAAAAAACCAAGAACATGATCAATGCGGTAAGCATCGTAATATTTTTCTGCTGCTTTTAATCTGGCCTTCCACCAGTTGTAGCCGTCTCTGGCCTGAGCCTCCCAATTGTAAATGGGAAAACCCCAATTTTGGCCTACAGGGCTGTACATATCCGGCGGTGCACCGGCGGACAGATCCATGCAGAAAATGCCGGGATTATTCCAGACATCGCAGGAATCTTCATTCATTAAAATGGGAATGTCGCCCTTAAGCAGTATATCTTTGCTCCTTACTGCCTGTGCAGCCTCGGAAAACTGCTTGTCCAAAGCTTTTTGCAGCCAGGCCCAGAATACGTGTTTTTCTGCCAGCTCTGGATCGTCCCAAAGCTTATTTATTTCTTCGGCATTGGGGCACTGGTGCCGTTCCCAGTCCTTCCAGCTTTTTTCATTATTTTCTTCCTTTAAGTTTCGATATACAGCATAGGCCTTAACCCAGGGATTTTCTTTTATCCATACAGCAAGAGCACCGGATACTGCATCCTTCTCTATGGCTGCTTTGTTGTTTTTGTAGATCTTGCGTAATAGATCCATTTTTGCACATAAAAGCCTATAATAGGGAAAGCGATTTTCGCTGTCAAATGTTTTTCCCAGTTCTTCTATTTCTTTGGAAAATGATGCAGCTTCTTCCATGGCGCTTAATCTAATATATAAAGGATGCAAGGCAAAAGCAGTAAGGGCGCTGTAAGGCGAGCTGTCATAACCGGTATCGTTTACTGGAAGGAGCTGGATTAAACCAATACCCATATCAACACAAAGATCTGCAAAGTCAATAAGATCAAGATATTCGCCGACACCGGTACTTTGGCTTCCCCGTAAAGCGCCGACAGGAATTGCTATGCCGCATAATCTTTTTTCTGCAATACCGCTTTTTGCCATTGTTTGCTCCTTTTTTTTAATCAATAGCTCTCTATTTTTTTAGTCAATAGTTTTTAACCATCCTTTTGTATCGGGTAATAGACCATATTGGATACCCTTAAGTTTTTTTTGCAAATCGGCGCCCAATTCTCCAGGATAATTAAAAGAAACTTTTTTGCTGTTCCATGTAATCGAAGATATGGGAACAGCCCCGGCAGCAGTTCCGCTGACAAAACATTCCTTTGCCTCGGAAAAAACTTCCTCTATACTAATCTTTCGTTCAACAACTGTAATTCCTTTATCCTTTGCAAGCTCAATAAGGCTTAAGCGGGTAATTCCCGGCAGGATTGTATCTCCCAGTTCCGGAGTAACCAATTCTCCGGATTTAAGGTAAAAGAATATATTGCATGAAGAGCCTTCTTCGATATATTTTCGGTTTTCTACATCAAGGAATATGCATTCCATATAACCCTGCTGCAATGCTTCATGTTTGGCCAAAGCGGCAATGGTATAATTGGCATCTGCTTTAATCCAGCCGGTTCCTTTGGGAGTTGCACGGATTTTTTCTGTTACAATTGCATCGGATTTACCTTCGCTAAAATAGGCGCTTACCGTAGTGGCAATAATAATAACCCAGGGTTCACTGGAAATATTTACCCCTATTCCGCCTTCACTATAGCTGAATGGCCGTAAATAAATTGAATCGGCGCTAATAAAGGAATCTTTTTCCCATTCTGTTTTATAAACCGGACAAAAACCCAGTTGTATATTACGCCGTACCATTTCTGCAATTGCACTTACAAACATTTCCTGGGGGAAGGGGGGCATATACAGGCCCTTCATGGAATTATAAAAGCGCCTGGCGTTATTTTCCGGACGGAATAGGGCAAAACCTCCGTTTTTTTGCGGCAGGGCTTTAAGCCCTTCAAAACAGCCCAGACCATACTGGGTTGTATAGTTTACCAGGGGCATATCGCTAAAGCAATTCCGGGAATCCATAAGGGCAGCCGCTTCTGCCGGCGGGAGCCTGGCTTCTTCTTCCGCTGTTTTATGGGGTTTTTCCAGAAATTCTTCTTTCCATGCTCCATTGCCGGAATATTTTGCCCGGTAGACTATTGGGTAGCTGTTCAAAGTAAAGGCCATAATTCCTCCGCTTTAAGTGTATCATAAGTGGAGCAGCTTAGCGATAGCTTTGGCAGCTTTTCCTCTATGACTTCAGTCACCGGCCAGGAACTTAGCGATAAGCTTGGAAGCCTTACCCCGGTGACTTCAGTCACCGGCCAGGAACTTAGCGATAAGCTTGGAAGCTTTGCCCCGGTGACTGTGTTCATTTTTTTCTTCTTCTGTCAGCTCTGCAACTGTACGGTTTAATTCCGGCAGGTATACTATGGGGTCATAACCAAAACCGCTTTCTCCGCGGATGTCTGCCATGGAAGGAACAATTTCTCCTTCCATGGTTTCCTGTATTATATAAAAACGATCCGGATTATATAAAAGAACCATGGCGCAGACAAAGCGGCACGAGCGATGTCTGCCTTTGTCAGATGGAGTTTTCTTTGAAGACTCCGCATTTTCGGATATGACCGCCAGTTCTTCCAATAGCAAGTTATTTCGCTCTTTATCACCAAGCTTTTCCGGAGCGGGATTTGCCCTAAATGTGCCATCGCAATCCCATGAATTAATTCCATAATAGCGAGCTGAATATATTCCCGGCCTTCCTCCCAACATATCAACACAAAGCCCCGAATCGTCTGCCAGGACAGGGTCTTCTTTTTTATTAACGCCAGTTGCATTCAATATCCGGTAGAGCGCTTTTGCCTTGATAAGAGCATTTTCTGCAAAACTGTTTCCGGTTTCTTCTACATCAAATTCGTTTATACCTGCTTCGACAGGCAGTTTAATGGTATATTTTGAAAAAATTGCCTGTAGTTCCTGCTGTTTATGTATATTTCCCGATGCAAGCCATAATCTCATAATAATGCTATTATCTCCAATTATTATCTGTTATACTATAGCTGTGAATATTGCCTTTGGTCATACCAATATGGATCTGGACTGTCTTAGTTCCCTTATTCTTGTTAAAACGCTTTTTCCCGATTATGTTCTGGTTCGCAGCAGGAATATTCACCCTGCAGCTTATGGCTTATACAACCTTTATAAGGATTATTTTAATTTTATTAATCCCAGGGATTTAGAAAAAGAAATAATCGAAAATATCATTATTGTAGATACGTCCAATTTCGAACGGGTTAAGGAATATTTTAACTGTATCCATAATTCAAATCCCAGGATTGTTGTTTATGATCATCATCCCGGCGAAAACTGCAATATCCAGGGAGCGGAATATGTACCGAATAAATGCGGTGCAAACACAAGTTATTTATGCAAGCTTGCTATACAAAAAGGAATTATTCTGGGCAGCGAAGAAGCAACCATTGCCCTAACCGGAATATATGCCGATACAGGGCGCTTAATCCACGAAAATGTAAACAAGGAAGATTTGGAGGTTGCTGCCTGGCTTTTGGATATGGGTGCTTCTTTGCGTTTGGTTAAATCATTTCTGGAAGTAATTAAGGAAGATGATCAAGTTATGATCCTTAACCAGCTTATGCTTTTGGACAAAATGAAATTAATTAGGGGCCACGCAGTGCTTTTTTCCTATCTGGAAATAGATGAAAATATTCCAGGTCTTGCTCCGGTGGTGGAAAAAATAATGGAAATAGAAAATCCCGATGCATACTTTGCAGTTTTTTATGTACAAAAAAGCAGGACTATTTTAGTTATTGCCCGCAGCCAGATAGAACGTATTAACCTTCATTCTCTTCTTAGTTATTACGGCGGCGGCGGACATCATATGGCTGCCTCACTATTTCTTCGTAACCAGGATGGACAAAGGTTTTTTGAAGAATTTCTTGAGTATATGGAGAACTCCCTGGTCCCTGCCACCTGTGCCAGAGACCTTATGACAAAAGATGTGTATACGATAAACGAAAATAGTACAGTCCTTAACGCTTCAATTTATCTGGAAGAAATAAATCACAGCGGGCTGCCGGTATTAAACAACGAAGGAAAGCTTAGCGGTTTTTTCGGCCTTAGGGATATTATGAAGGCCCGCCGGGTTTCACAAATGCATGCCCCGGTAAGCGCTTATATGTCAAAAAATGTAATTAGTTCACATCCGGATATTACCATGCGCGAAGTGGAGCGCTTGTTTCATAAACACCGTATAGGTCATCTTCCTATTCTGGAAGGAGAAACGCTGGCAGGAATAGTTACCCGCTGGGATTTTTTGGAATATTTAAAAACGCGGCAGGGGTCATAAAGACAATACTTCTTCCCTCCATACAGCTTTTCCATCCTGCTTTCTTTCCAAGAAAGAGACAGCGCTGTATCCCGATTGCATAATTTGTTTTACAGAATCATCATAACAGCCCCCGATCTGATCTTCAGAATGGGCATCGGCGTTTATGGTAAGGGGGATATTACGTTCATTTAATAGCTTAAGCAGCTCAAGGCAAGGATAGGCTTCGCTGTTATAACCGCGGATTACATTGCCGGTATTTACTTCTACTATTGTTTTTCGCCTGCCATGCTCCCTGTTTTTATGTAATGCAATCATATCTGCGGTTTTTACCAGGATTTCCTTATACCAATTTTCGTCCGGCATAAAAAAATTATACAGGTCATTGTTTTTTCTTATGAGATCAAGGTGAGCCAGTATATCGTAACCTCCCTCATTTATCATATTGTTATATGCAGCATAGTAGGCTTCGCACAAAGCCCTGCCGTCCTGGTTAAATTCTTCCAGAACATTGCAAAACGTTTCGGGAAATTCATCGGCATTATACGGCTCGCCGCTTTTTGGGGATATAACATAATGAACAGCTCCCAATACATAATCCAGGGGCAGGGCCTGGATATCGGGATCGGCAGGACCGCAATAGCCGTGAATATAATCTACTTCCAGTCCCAAAAAAACAGCCAATTTTCCTTCCCAGCGTTTACGGGCTGCAAGTACAGCATCAATGTACTTATCCAATAAATGATCCTGCATTATCCAATCTGCTGTTATTCCGGTTTTTTTGCTTATTGGAGCATGAGAGCTAAATCCAATGGATGTAAAACCCTTTACAAAGGCCGCTTCGCACATATTCTCTATATCCGCTTTGCCGTCGCAAAAAGTAGTATGAGTATGCAGACAGGATCGCAGGGCCTGCTGGTTATATTTGATCATGATTGCAAGAATTGTTCTGTTGCTTCTTTAAAACGCTTGTATTCTTCCACCACAGGAGCATAAGCAGCTTTAATTTCTTCCATATCCAGATCTTTATAGGCTTTTTCCAGTCTTGCAGCAGCATTCCCCAATTCTAATCCCGAAAGTGTTCTGGAAGCTCCCTTTATTGTATGGGCAAGGCGGCGTGCTTCTTCCCAGTTTTTTTCCTCGTTAAGCAAAGGCAGGCTTTCCAATTGCCCAACAGTCCTTTCTACAAAAAGCTTTAACATTGCTTTTGCCCGTTCTTCATCTTCCATAAAAGTATCCACAAGGTCTTGTGCATTAAATACATCGGTACTCCATTCCATTTCCTTCTCCTTTGTACCGGCATGTGGTGTACCGGCATTTAGTGTATTGGTATTCAGCCATTTACGGTACATCATCTCTATACCGGGTCTTTTAAATGGTTTAAATAATATATCGTTAAAACCTGCATCCAGGCAAAGTTTTTGTTCTTCTTCCAATGTCCCTGCGGTAATGGCAATTATTGGTATGGTATATCCGCGCTTGCGAAGTTCTGTTGCAGCTTCATAGCCGTTCATTCTGGGCATCTGGATATCCATAAAAATAATATCCAAATCACTCCTGGCTTTTTCCAGCGCTTCCTGGCCGTCTTCTGCGCTTGTTACATCTGCTCCAAGTTTTTCCATAATCATAATAAAAAGTTCACGGTTGATAGGATAATCTTCCACAACCATTACTTTTACCGAAGAAAGTAATGGTTCGGCAGCTTTTGGTATTGCTGTATCCGGGAGAGTTTCTAAATCCTTTGCCTTTATTTCTTGACTTGTTCCCGGGAGCTTTTCGGTTTCTTCTATTATTCCTGGTTCTGCTTCTGGTGCTGGAATGGTAAAACGGAAGATTGAACCGCCGCCTTCGTTGGGAACCATTTCAATATTTCCTCCCATTAATTCTACCATATTACGGGAGATAGCCAGGCCCAGGCCGCTTCCGCCAAAACGGCGGGTATGGGAAGAGTCGGCTTGCATAAATGTTGTAAAGAGCCGTTCGCGGAATTCTTCCGGAATGCCAATTCCTGTATCTGCCACAGAAACCGTTATGTTTCTTAACTGTTCATCTCCCAGTGTTGCAGCCTTTATAGTAATTGTTCCTTTGGGAGTAAACTTAACGGCATTTTTAATTAAGTTAATCAAAATCTGGCGGAATTTACCCAAATCCCCCATTATAACTTGATCTATACCAGGGCTTATTTCCAGCGATATTTCCAGGCCTTTTTTATTTATTTCCAGCAACAGCATTTGAACAGTTTCTTCTATAGCTCGGGCAGGAGAAAAAGGAATTATATCAAGTTCCATTTTACCTGCTTCGATCTTGGAATAATCCAAAATGTCATTAACCAAAGAAAGCAATACTTCGGCAGATAATTGGATTTGGCGGGTAAAATTTTTTTGTTCCCCGTTTAATGCGGTATCTTCCAGTAATTCCGCTGTTCCAATAATAGTCTGAATGGGAGTACGTATCTCATGGCTCATGGTAGCCAGAAAGCGGCTTTTTGTTTCCATCGCTTTTTCGGCTATACGCATGTCTTCATGAAGCTTTTCTTCCGCTTCGGTTTCCATGGTTTCGTCGTGCATAATAAAACCTATAAAAGGGCCCCGGCCGGAAAGATCTATACGAGGATCAAGATTTATTCGCCATGCATGAATTTTAAACCAACGGACATTTCCATTTTTGTCCCTGTAGGGAGTTTTAAAATCCAGCTTTGTTTCACCATCATTTGCAAGTTTGGAAAGAAGATTGGAAAAACGGACAACATCCTGAATGGGCAGAAAGTCAAACGATGACCCCAGCCGGGCAGTATTGCTTTTTATATCTACATTAATACCCGATAAGGATTTCATAAGTGTATTAAAGCAGTCATTGCTTGCTACCAGGGTTCCGAGTTTGTCTGCAATAGCCATGGCAGTAAGTGAATCCCTAAAAAAATGATAGTAAGTGCTTTGGAGGTTCATAATATTAAATATTTACCTTTAGTATTTCCATTACTTTTTTAAAAATATCTGCCGGTTTTATTGGTTTATTCAGATAGCTTTTTACGCCAAGCTGAAAGGTTCTAATAACTGTTTCCCGCTCATTTATTGAAGAAAGGATAATTACCGGATCGTTGATATTGCGATCCTTTAGTTCTCTTAACACGGCAAAACCGTCGGCACGGGGCATGGTTAAATCCAATAGTATTAAATCAAATTTTTCCATACCAAGGGCCGAAATAAATTCAATGCCGTCAGGGAAAAGACTAAGTCTAAGGTCAAAGCCGCCAAAAGTATGTTTTATCATTTCTCTGATAATTTCGTCGTCATCCACAACGGCAATATGCAGTCCCTTAATACTTTCCTTTATTTGATCAAGGGAGAATTTATTTTCCCTTTCAAAACGAAGCTGCATGGATCCGCCTGTAACAGTTTCGCCGGAAAGCACCTTGTCTACAATAATGTCTGCCTGTTTATCGGAGTCCGAAGTGTTATCCAGATCTTGAAGCAGTCCGTCCAGCGCATCCTGAAGATTATCTGCTACTTCTATATTACTGTATTGCTTTTTGTCGAGTATAAATTTTTTAACATACTCATCTCTGGTTAGAATTCTTATATCTTTTTGTTTTGCTCCGGATGACCTAAGTACGTTATTCAACAGTTTAAAAAGATTCGAAGAGTCATGAATGCTTATGGTAAAACCGCTTATCATAATAATAAGTTTTGGCGTACTAATCCGGTACAGCTCTATAAGTTCTGTAATCTTAAACTGTAAGAGGTCAAGCTTATCCCTGTTTAGGCCTTCTGTAATTTCTATAAAAATAATATTATCGTTTACATGGACATCTACCATGCCCGGACTTTTATCTATATCAAGTGTAATATTTAATATTTCCTGCAGGGTGATAAGAAAAGCATCCATTTTAATGGGCCTGGTAAATACTTTTTTAACATTGTAGGGAACCAGTTCCAAAATTTTTTTCTGATCAATCTGCTGGGCAATAACTATTACAGGAATTGAAGCAAGGCTCATACTGGCTTTTTTTTGTTTTAATACTTCCATACAGCCCTGACGGCTTAGGTTATAGTCGATAATTAACAAATCGGGCTGAATGCTTCTAAGTTTGTTTGTTCCGTCCAGATTGTTTAAGGCTGTGGAAACTTCGACAAAATTATCTTCAAGTTTAAGTTTTAAGTATTCTCTGAACAGCGATGATTCATCGATTACTAGAATTTGCTTCATAATGCCAGTATAAACTGTATCTGGCAAATTGTTCAATATTGTGTATTATTGTATACAAGGAGCCGAAAAATGGGAAAAAAAATACTTATGTTATTGGCCGAAGGTTTTGAAGAAGTAGAGGCAGTTACTCCTGTCGATTATCTGCGCAGATCCGGTGTTGAAGTAATTATTGCTGCAATAGGACAGGAAAAAACAGTAACAGGCGCCCGCGGTATAAAGCTTACAGCCGATACTATCATTGCAGAGCTTCAAAAAGCAGGACAATTTTCCGCTGCATCCTGGGATGGAACCTTTGTTCCCGGCGGTATGCCCGGAGCAAAACATCTTGCTGCCTGTGTCCCGGCAGGTACATTTTTCAAGGAAATGGCTCTTAATGGAAAAATTATTGCTGCAATTTGTGCCTCCCCGGTGGTTTTTCTTGCACCGCTTGGCCTATTGGAAAACAGGCAATACACCTGTTATCCCGGCATGGAAAAAGACCAAAATAGCGGAATATGGCGGGAGGACAGGGTAGTAACAGACAAGAACCTTATAACCAGCCGCGGTCCCGGTACTGCTGTTGATTTTTCATTGGCATTAATTGAATGTCTTGTTGGAAAAGATGCGGTAAATACCCTTGTTAAAGCAGCATTGCTTTAAGCCGGTACAATTTTGTTGGACGGTACAGCTTTGCTGGACGGTACTATATTGGATAAAAATAACAGCCTGGATGCGGATATACTTTGTATTGCTCTGGAAGAAAACGGGGCTATAGCAAACCGCCTTTCCGCTTATGAACGCCGGGATGCCCAACTGGACTTTCTGCGGCTTATAGTCAGAGCTTTTAATGAAGATTCTCTGGCTGCTGCAGAAGCAGGAACCGGAGTAGGAAAATCCTTTGCCTACCTCCTTCCAGCGCTGGAATTTGCCCTTTCCAGCGATGAGAGGATCGTCATTTCTACCGCTACCATTACCTTACAGGAGCAGCTTTATGAAAAAGACATTCCTCTAGTTCTTTCTGCATTGGAAAAAAAGGTTAAATGCTGCCTGGTAAAGGGCAGGGGAAACTACCTTTGCCTTCGGCGTCTTTCAGATGCACGCCTGGAACAGTCCCTGGATAGTGAAGAAAATGAACAACTTCGTACGATCAGCGTTTGGGCGGGAGAAACAAAAACCGGCAGCCGTTCAGATATTCCTTTCCTTCCCGAACCGGCTCTATGGTCCCGGCTCTGCAGCGAAAGCGATACCTGCCTGGGAATGCAGTTTTGCCCGGAACGGGAACATTGTTTTTTTATGGCCCTTAGACGGGAAGCGGCCAATGCTAGTATACTTATAGTTAATCATCACCTTTTGTTTGCAGACCTCGCTGCCCGGCATGAAGGAGCCGGTTATGAATCAATGGTGGTGCTTCCCCCCTTTACCAGGGTAATCATAGACGAGGCCCATACCATGGAAACAGCAGCCAGTTCCTTTTTTTCCAAAGGATGGAGCCGGCTTGGAATAAACCGTGCATTAAGCCGCTTGTACAGAAAGCGCGGAATAATGAAATCCGGGTTACTGGTACAAATAGGAGCTTTACTGCCCGCTTCTGCTTTGAATAATACCATCCCAAAATTAATAAAATCTGTCCGGGAAGCAGCAGAAAAAGCAGATGACGCTGCTCTTGCCCTCTGCGGCACCGAAGGACTTTTCCGCTTTACGCAGGATTATTCGGCAGAAGCTTTATTAAACCAGCCCCTGGAACTACTGCAAAAAACAATTATAAAACTTTGTAAGCGCATTGATACAATGTTAAAAAACCTTAACCAGGAAGAAGGTGCCGTTTGGGAAGCAAAGGCCATACTGCGCCGTTTGGAGTCAGTTGCCGAGTTATGCAGAGCATTTCTGGAATTTGGTTTAGCAATAGAAAATAGCGGTATGGATAATGATGTTTTATGGCTGGAAAGACAGGGCAGAACCAGGACGGATTCCTGGGCAGCGTTTAACCTTACTCCGCTTAGTATTGGCCCCATATTAAAAGATGCACTGTTCCAGGTTAATAAAACAGTAATCTGCGTATCCGCCACTTTAAGTACAGCTCCGCTGGACGGTACCGGTAGCGGCGATTATGATACCATGTTCCGCTTTTGGGCAGATCGCTGCGGAGCTACCCTTGCAGACAGGGAATTGTTGTATGGAATATTTCCTTCGCCGTTTCCTTATTCCCAAAGAACCCTCCTGGCAGTTCCTTCGGATGCTCCCCTGCCGGATGTGCCGGAATATCAGGACTTTACTGTTCGTGCAATAAATTCCCTTGTCCGAATAAGCGGCGGATCGGCACTGGTACTGTTTACTTCGTATCATGCTTTACAAAACAGCTATGAAGAGGCAGCCCCTGCACTGGAAGAAGAAGGAATACGCTGCTTAAAACAGGGAGATGATGATCGCAGCAGGCTTTTAGAGATATTTTTAAATGATCAAAACAGCGTCCTTTTTGGAACCGATTCTTTCTGGGAAGGAGTGGATATTCCGGGAGAAGCACTGCGCCTGGTAATAATCTGCCGCCTGCCTTTTAGAACCCTTAAAGATCCGGTATTTGAAGCCCGCAGGGAATTACTGGATAAAAACGGCCGAAGCTCATTTATGGAATTATCCCTTCCCGATGCAGTAATGAAATTTAAACAGGGTTTTGGACGCTTAATGCGGAGTTCTTCAGATTACGGAGCAGTAGTGGTATTGGACGGCAGAATATTCCAGAAACGCTATGGCAAGGCATTTTTAGACAGTTTACCGGAAACAAAAACCAGCTTTAACCAACTTGACACCATTCTAAGAGATTTAGAACAGTTTTTATTTTAGGTTTTCTCCTATAGGCTTATCATGGTAAAAACCATGGTGAAAAGCGCTACGGTTTCGATAATTCCCATGACAATCATATACTGGGCAAACCCTTTGCCTTTTTCAACCAGAGCCTCGCAGGCACAGGCAGCAGCTTTACCTTGCATTATAGCAGAAAAAAGAAACGAAAAACCGGCGGCAAAACCATAGCCCAAATACATTGATCCGAGCGCCGGATTTACCAAGGCAGCGGCCCGAAGCTGACCCATAAGGATAAAACCATAA
>Ga0099364_10001654_pt1 | contig 36402 bp, 28 predicted proteins | sample TergutTh196P3_FD_73070 | JGI IMG/M metagenome (GOLD analysis project Ga0099364, IMG submission 73070) | Microcerotermes parvus P3 segment gut microbial communities from Pointe-Noire, Republic of the Congo - Th196 P3 | ecosystem: Host-associated > Arthropoda: Insects > Digestive system > Gut ... | reverse complement strand
ATATCCCGAGGAGTTTAATCGACAAGCGGTCGATATAATAACCAGGTTCAATTTTGCGCCGACAGAGACGTCAAAAGAAAACCTGCTGCGGGAAGGAAAACACCCCGATACCATATTTGTAACCGGGAACACAGGAATAGACGCGCTGAAAACGACAGTGCAAGAGGACTTTACACACCCGGAGCTGGAATGGGCTTCGGGCTCACGCCTTATCATGCTCACTGCGCACAGGCGCGAAAACCTGGGAGAGCCGATGAGACGCTTTTTCCGAGCAATACGCCGGGTAGTTGACGAATTTGAAGATATAAAAGTGATATACCCTGTTCATATGAACCCTGAAGTGGGGCAAGCGGCTGAAAGCGAGCTTGGGAAACACCCGCGAATTCGATTGATACCCCCGCTTGATGTAGTTCCGATGCACAACTTCCTCGCAAGGTCGCATTTGATACTGACAGACAGCGGCGGGATTCAGGAAGATGCGCCCGCGCTCGGAAAACCTGTGCTCGTGCTGCGCGAAACGACAGAGCGCCCCGAAGGGGTAGAAGCAGGGACGCTGAGGCTCACAGGCACCGGGGAAGAAGCGGTTTATGAAGATTTTAAACTGTTGCTGACAGATTTGGAGCTCTACAAAAAAATGAGCAATGCAAAAAACCCGTACGGAGACGGGTTTGCGTCAAAACGTATTGCGGACACGCTTGAGGAGAGGCTATAGCTGAATTGTTACATCATAGGTAATTATTCAGGGCCTGACGGGGAAGACGCATGAGAATCGCCGAAAAGAGGCCTGCGGGCAAAATGATTCAAGTTTCCAACAATATGAGCGCGAGAATTTGCCCCCGCTCGCAGCGCGAATCCCGCTTGGCGTCTTTCGGCGAGAATTATGCGTCTTTTCCGGAAGGTCCTGAATAGATAGCATCATAGCAACAATTCCAGAAATTCCCCCATGGTCATGATGAAGAAGTCGCAAAACTCCCTGATTTCATCTAACCTGTCGTCTGCGGAAGAGTCGTAGACAGCAACCACCGGGAAACCTGCCTGTTTTGCAGACTTGACAGCATATGGCGCATCTTCAAAAACCAGAGTCTCTGAGATGTCTGTACCCAAAAAAGCAGCAGCTCTGATATAAATCTCCGGGCTGCTTTTGCTTGTATACTCCTCCCCGCATGTGAAAATCCTCGAAAAGTACTCGAGCAGCCCGCACCTGCGAAGCGCCGGTTCCATAAGCCGCCTGTCCGTAGCCGTGGCGACGCACATTTTCACCCCGCGCTCCCGCAGCATATCGAGCACTTGAATAACACCCGGCTTTGCTACAACTCGATAAAAGTAAAACTCCTCGAGAAGTTCATAAATCCCGTGTTGGATATCCTCGGCGCTGTTCCTTAGCCCGTACGCATCTTGCAAATAGGCGGGAATCTCATGCCCGCCAAGCGCCAGGAGCCTGGCATTCAAATCCGGACGCGGATCCGCCCCCCTGCGAATCAAATACTCCGCGACCACGGTTTCCCAAATAAGCATAGAGTCCAGCATTGTGCCATCGGCATCAAAGATAGCGCCTTTGAAATCTATCATTCTTCCCCCTAATGCGGACAAGCCGCAGTTATGAGTTATGAGTTATGAGTTATGAGTTACTGTACACTACCGGCTTGTTTTAATCAATGTGCAAAATGTATAAAATATCGTAGTTGCTCAGTGGGGGGTCTGTAAGTCTCGTCTTTGCAAGCAGCAGCAAAGTCTAGGAACAGGCAGCACCACAACTATTGCACCGTCTAGATTGCTTCGTCGCGGACTCCTCGCAATGACGGAGCCGCGAGACCTACAAAACCATGAGTTTCACCTGGAGAAATTGAAATGCTATATGACAAACTGAAAGCGTACTCAAAAAGCGGGGTCTACCCCATGCATATGCCCGGCCACAAAAGAAACACCGGGTTTCTACCCCCGGGCCTACCATATGATATTGACATCACAGAAATCCATGGATTTGATAACCTCCATGACCCGCAGGGAGTTCTCAAAGACATAGCCGAACTAGCAGCAAAGCTATATGGGAGCGATAAGTCCTATCCTCTCATAAACGGTTCGACTGCCGGGATACTATCTGCTATCGGAGCTTGCGTATCGCATGGAGACAAAATACTTGTTGCGCGTAATTGTCACATTTCAGTATATAATGCAATATCGTTGTTCGGACTCAGGCCGGTATATATCAAGCCAGATACGGATGAATCAACCGGAATCGCGTGCAGTATAATCCCCGATACTGTCGCATCCGCATTGAAGCAAAACCCGGATGTCAAACTTGTTGTGATTACGTCCCCCACTTATGAAGGAGTAGTCAGCGATGTCTCCTCGATAGCCGCGCATACCCACAAAGTAAATATTCCGCTTCTCGTTGACGAAGCCCACGGAGCGCATTTGGGCTTTTCTGGGATGTTTCCTTCAGGCGCTATAAAAGCAGGCGCAGATATAGTGGTGACGAGTCTTCACAAAACGTTGCCCGCTCTGACTCAGTGCGCACTTTTGAATGTAAGCGGGAAAATGGTCAACACAAATGAGCTATCCCGAATGCTATCTATATTCCAAACGACAAGCCCATCGTACGTACTCATGGCATCGATAGATAGCTGCCTTCGTCTACTGGCTTCTGATAAAAAAAAGCTCTTCGAAGAGTATGAGAAGAACCTCACCATGTTTGATAAGGACGTAGAGGAACTCAAATGCTTGTCTGTACTATGCAAAGGAGGCAGCACCCCAAATCCCGGGTTCTATGCAGTAGACCCCGGTAAAATCATCATAAGCACAAAAAACACCGCACTGAGCGGCGTGAGGCTTTCGGAGATACTTCGCACAGAGTATAATATCGAGCTTGAGATGGCATGCGCAAGTTATGCTGTTGCTATAACTAGTTTGTGTGACAGTGCAGAAGGGTTCATACGCCTTGCTGCAGCACTCTCCAATATAGACCGAACCTTACGCTTGGAACAAAAAAAAGAGCAGCTTACCCACACTCTCAAGCTACCGGAGCAAGCCGAGGCTCCTGCCGTAGCGCAAAAAAGACGCGGAAAGCTCATCCCGCTCAAAGCCGCCGTCGGGTCTATGTCGCTTGAGTATATATGGGCTTACCCTCCGGGAGTGCCTATAATAACACCTGGCGAGATAATCGATGAAAATATCGTATCATACATCACGGGCGCGTTTGAAACCGGCATATCAATAAAGAGTACACGAGGAAAACTCCCTGAGAGTGTCTACGTCAAATGAGAGCCATGCGATGCTTTAGACAATTGACGGGCAAAAGTACTTGTTATTATTCGTCGTGATTCGATTCGTTGTCTGAATGCTCAGGCGGGGTGAAATCCACAATTCCGTCGTTTTCTCTATCCTCGCCCGGAAACATATCCAAAATAGCTTCTTCTGCGGTATACATCACACCATATAAGTTAAGGCTCTTATCATAAACCGCGACATACACGGCATCCGCAATATCCGCAAGTTTCTTCACTGTCGCAGTATACTGCTCATCTTTTGGGAATTGCTTCTGCCCTCCCCCCGGAGCACCGGGCGTGTGAGTGAACATATGAAACTGGCCATTAAAGTCCAAAATATACAAAAAGTCATTTTTTGACCGCGATATCACCAAATTCCCGGCAGCAAGCTCCGCTAACACACGCTCACCGTCTTTAGGCAGCATATCAAGCTGAATTTTATCTAAATCTAAATTCTCCATATCATAACCCGCTCTCATTTTGACTGTAGATACTCAAGCCATCCCGTCTGCTTTCAAATAAGCTTGGAAAATACCCAAGCTCATTACATATTATATGAACAACAACCTTCCGTCAAGAAGTCTTTGTAGATTTTTCGCCCGTGTCATACCTCCTGAACACAGTATAGTCCGACAGGCAATAGTTTTCTTGAGCGCGAACGCAGATTTAATCCTAGCCATCATAGCAAAACATTTAAGTGCAGTATTAGTAGCTGTAACGCACTCGTTAACGGCTATTCACTCAAATATTTTTTCATCTGCCAGAGAAGGTACAGCGGTATTTGCCTAACTTCCTTGCCTGCGACATTGTTCATTGATGCAACAACTGAGATTATGGGATTATATTTTTTCCTATATTCTGTAAGGGACTTTGCTTTATTGTTATTCTCAGATTTTACTTCGATGGGAATAATATTCATTTCATGTTGAATTACAAAATCTACTTCAGCGGTATTATTCGATTTCCAATAGAACCAATCGTTTTCGTACAGATTTGCCAGCTCACAGAGGACGAAGTTTTCTGTCATCGATCCTTTGAAGTATCTATACTCATCGTTTTTTTCGAGTATATACCCAGCATGCAAATTTGCCATTTTTCGCAACAAGCCAACATCAGAAAGATATAATTTGAAAAAAGTCTGGTCCGCATATGCGCTAAGAGGAATAAAAGGGTTTTCTATTTTTGTTACTTTGAAAATTAATCCTGCAGATATTAGCCATTCCAGAGCATCTTCCAAGTCTTTCCCGCGCCAGCCTTTCTTCACTTGGCTAAATATAAACTTGCTGTTTTCTTTAGAAAGCTGCTGCGGGATGGAGCGCCAAATAGCAGACAGCTTAGGGAAATCTTTCGAAGGAGCATGTTTTGCGAAATCTAGCTGATAATTATCCAAAATCTGTTGCTGCACAGATTCCACAAGGGTAATGTCTTTTGTCCGAATCCACGTATCTACGACTTCCGGCATTCCTCCGGTTATGTAGTATTCGCGTAAATAATTTTCCAGCTTACTTACAAATAGTTCCGACACTTTCTCATTCGTTTGCATATCTTCCAGGTGTTGACAGAGCATATCTTCTCCATTGGCAAGGAGAAACTCGTGGAAGTTCATTGGATACAGCGTCATCAACTCTACTTTTCCGACCGGAAAGGATAGCGGTTTACTCAGAGCAATCCCCAGTAGTGAACCGGCGCAAACAATGTGGTATTCCGGTGTGTTTTCTTGAAAGTATTTTAGTGCCGTTAATGCACGGTTGCAAAACTGGATTTCATCGAAAATTATCAAAGTTTTATCAGCCTGTATCGGCTTTTGGCGTAATATGCCAAGTTCGGTAATAATGCGTACAACATCCAAGTCATGCTCAAAGCGTTCTCCCAATGCATCATTGCCTTCAAAGTTGAAATAGGCAACATCCTCGTAATATGCAGCACCAAACTCCTTGAGCAGCCATGTCTTTCCACATTGACGCACGCCTTTTATTATTAACGGCTTGCGGTATTCACTGTCTTTCCATTGTTTCATTTTGCCCATTAGTATTCGTTTCATGGCACATCCTCGTGTTATTCATATGAATTATGCTGATATATTTGCATATATTATATGTATTATAAGAGGATTTCACAGTTTTGTCAAGACACTCTTTCATGCATATGTATAGAAAAGTGGTTCTTTCCAACGATGGTCTAAAAAGTTGCCATGAGGACTTAATTAAATCATGCAGTTACTTGTCACTGGTGTGCATCCCCTTGTTTTTTTGCGATTTTCGCATATAATATGAGCATGTATGTGGAGAATGTACCAAATCCGGCGAAGCTAAAATGGAAATGTTGAGGGGAGACCTAAAATGTCACTGAGTATATTCGGAGAAAAATCGGAAGCGCCAACTGAGGATGCACTTGCTGCTGCTGTGGGCGAAAGTAAAACGCTTTGGGATGACATCAAAAAGCAAGTTGAGTCCACTTGCGGCAATTACAACGACGAATGGATGTTTTACAGCAAAAAAGCGGGATGGTCATTTGTCGTCAGGAGCGGAAAGCGGACAATCCTGTACTTAATCCCGCAAGATAAGTATTTCAAGGTAAACTTTGTGTTTGGCGACAAAGCTGTTGCCGCAGCGCAAGATATCGGTCTGTCAAATGCTGTCATCGCACTGATTATGGAGGCGACACCATATGCCGAGGGACGGAGCTTCATGGTTGACATCGGCTCTTTGGATGACTTAGATTTAGTGGCGAAACTGATCAATATTAAAGCTGAAAATTAATGAGGAAGATATGAGATTATTGCCAAACCCGAACGAAACACATCGGCGACGGCGCGATCATCGGTGCGAACAGCGTAGTCGGCAGCGATGTTGAGCCTTACACAATCGTTGTTGGCAATCCTGCTAAGGCTGTCCGTAAACGATTTGATGATGAACTGATTGCACTCTTGCAAGAGTTCAAATGGTGGGATAAAGAATTAGACGAGATTCAAGAGTTAATCCCGTTGCTGCACAATAATGACTTGGAGCATGTAAAACAAGAAATCCTGCGAGGTTATGTTTGCCGGTGAAGATTTCTAGTAAAATTTTGGCTGGACATGAAATGTAGTCGTTTTCCTCATTAGAATAGACAGATTGATGAACTAAACGATGATTGACAGCGTTAATTCGAGCGGTCTATAATGAACTAAGGACTGTCGCTTGGCGGCTCGGTCACTCTCTGATGGGGGGTGATGCCAATGGTTACATATGAAGGTTTATTTGCTTTTAGTATGCTAATTGTTGCGGTTATTGCTCTCTGCGTTTCTTTGTTTCGTAAGAGAAAATAACTTGAGACGCCTTAAAAGCTAAGGCGTCTCTTTCCATCTTTTCGGACTGAGCCGCCGTGCAAAAGCGACAGTCCGTTTTATATATGTAGCTTACCATGAGAACAAGGTTCTGTCAATACTAATGATAATCTAAGTGTGCTTAATCTGATAATCGCTATGTAATTTTCCTAATAGAAGATATTTTAACTCTTAAAAGTTTTTATTCCATTTCAACGAATAAGTGTTATAATGGTTGTTGCTTAAACATTATAGCACTTATTTTTGCTGTCAATTGCTTACGTCTCCGCTGATACTGCAATGACGAAATAATATGACGCTATACGAAAAACCGGTGAAAACGATTGTTTACAACGAATTTAATATAATGGAGGATTAATTATGAGCCACAAGTATGTATATCTGTTTTCCGAAGGTAACGGTCAAATGAAACCGCTATTGGGCGGAAAAGGCGCCAACCTTGCTGAAATGACCAGTCTTGGTCTCCCCGTACCCCAAGGATTCACGGTATCAACAGAAGCTTGCACAAAATACTACGATGACGGCGAAGTCATAAACGATGATATACAAGCTGAGATCATGCAGTATATCGACAAACTCGAGGAGATATCAAAGAAGAAATTTGGCGATGCTGAGAACCCGTTACTTGTCTCCGTCCGCTCAGGTGCTCGCGCATCGATGCCGGGAATGATGGACACGATACTCAACCTCGGACTTAATGAGAGCGTCGTCGAAGTCATTGCCGCGAAGAGCGGAAATCCCAGATGGGCTTATGACTGCTATAGAAGATTCATTCAAATGTACTCGGATGTCGTAATGGAAGTCGGCAAGAAGTATTTTGAGGAACTCATAGATGAGATGAAAGAGGACAGAAAAGTCTCTGAGGACACGGAACTAACGGCAGCCGACTTAAAGGAACTGTCACATCAATTCAAAGCTGAGTACAAGTCAAAAATTGGAAGCGATTTCCCCGATGACCCCAAGGCTCAGCTCATGGGAGCAATCCAAGCTGTGTTCCGTTCATGGAATAATCCACGCGCTATTTCCTACCGCCGCATGAACGATATCCCCGGCGACTGGGGCACTGCCGTCAACGTACAGGAGATGGTCTTCGGAAACCTTGGCGATACCTCAGGCACAGGCGTCGCATTCACGCGTAACCCATCGACCGGAGAAAAGAAGCTCTTTGGCGAGTTCCTGATGAATGCACAAGGCGAGGATGTCGTTGCGGGAATCCGTACTCCACAGAGCATAGATCAATTACGCGAAGTCATGCCGGAAGCTTATGACGAGTTCGTAAAGATTTGCGATATACTGGAAGGTCATTACCGCGATATGCAAGATATGGAGTTTACAATCGAAGATAAAAAACTCTTCATGCTCCAAACGCGAAATGGCAAACGCACGGCTGCATCTGCTCTGAAAATCGCTTGTGACCTTGTTGATGAAGGCGCAATCACCGACAAAGAAGCTGTCTTGATGATTGATGCAAAGTCACTTGACGCGCTATTGCACCCGCAGTTTGATGCTGCGGCATTAAAGTCAGCAACCCCGATTGGCGCGGGACTTGCCGCATCGCCCGGAGCCGCTGCAGGACGCGCTGTTTTCACCGCTGAAGACGCGAAAAAATGGGCTGAAAAAGGTGAGCAAGTAATCTTGGTCAGGCTCGAAACATCACCGGAAGACATCGAAGGCATGGCCGCTGCTCGTGGCATTCTCACGGTTCGCGGCGGTATGACTTCTCACGCTGCCGTCGTTGCACGCGGCATGGGTACTTGCTGTGTCGCAGGGTGCGGAGCGATCAAGATGGATGAGAAAAATAAACAATTTGAGCTTGGCGGAAAAACATATGTTGAGGGCGATTGGATAAGCCTCGATGGTTCAACCGGCAAAATATATGGCGAGGCTATTAGGACGACTGATGCTACAATTAGCGGCGAATTTGGCCGTATTATGGGTTGGGCTGATAAATATAGAAGATTAAAGGTTCGGACAAATGCCGACACCCCGCACGATGCGCAGGCAGCTATGGGATTTGGTGCCGAGGGAATCGGTTTGTGCCGCACAGAGCATATGTTCTTTGAGACCGACCGTATTGCAGCAATCCGTGAGATGATTCTCTCTGATACTGCAGAGCAGCGCGAAAAAGCTCTCGCTAAAATTGAGCCGATGCAGCAATCCGATTTCGAGGGTATTTACGAGGCAATGAAGGGTACTCCGGTCACCATCCGTTTCCTCGACCCGCCTCTTCATGAGTTTGTTCCAACAGAAGATCACGACATTGAGGCTCTTGCAAAAACACAAGGAAAGACAGTCGATGAAGTTAAGGCTATTATATCTTCACTCCATGAGTTCAATCCGATGATGGGGCACAGAGGTTGCCGTCTTGCTGTTACATATCCCGAAATCGCTGCGATGCAGACAAGGGCAATAATCAAAGCCGCCATCAACGTGCAGAAAGCTCATCCCGAATGGACTGATTTTGTTCCGGAGTTGATGATTCCTCTTGTTGGCGAGGTTAAAGAACTGGTTTTTGTGAAGAATGTCGTTGTTAAGACAGCGGAGGAGCTTATCGCAAAATCAGGTATCAATCTGAAATATATGGTTGGCACAATGATTGAGATTCCGCGTGCTTGCTTGACTGCTGACGAGATAGCCAAGGAAGCGGAGTTCTTCTCCTTTGGCACAAACGACCTCACTCAAATGACGTTTGGTTTCTCGCGTGATGATGCAGGGAAGTTCCTTGATGATTATTACGAGAAACAGATATTCGAGTCCGATCCGTTTGCCAGAATCGACCAAACGGGTGTTGGTAAACTCATGCAAATGGCTGTTAAGTTGGGTCTCGAAACTCGTCCGAATCTCAAACTTGGGATTTGCGGTGAACATGGCGGCGATCCTTCTTCGGTAGAGTTTTGCCATAATGCCGGATTGGCATATGTTTCTTGTTCTCCGTTCCGTGTGCCTATTGCGCGCTTGGCTGCTGCTCAGGCTGCGATAAAAGAAGGGTGACTTTTGAATTAGGAATGAGGAGTTAGGAATGAGGAATTAACCACCCCGCTGTGCGGGACGTCGAGGACGCCGTCCCCTACAACGCAGCACCCAAATAACTGTAAACAATGAGCAGTAAAACGAAGGTATGGATTGCCGCGTCGCCCTACGGCTCCTCGCAATGACGGGGGACGAATGAGTTTAGCAGCTTGGTTAACTCCGAATTCCGAATTTCCATTGATTGGAGATGTATCATTAATATGCCAACAAACGGCTTTAGGCATCGAATAGTAAGCATATCAACAATTGTATTTGTAATGTGTTTACTGCTACTTATGGCATCTTGCGACAATACACCAGATAACATAACCACAACCAATGATGGCTCAGAAACCTTTACGGCGGAACCTACCGGCTTTAAAGTCACGGTGCATGGGTTCATGCGATCATTTGAAGCATCTCCCGATGCCGCACAATTGTCATTCTCAATAACCGGTATGTATGTAAACGGCAAGCAGAAAACCGGGGTGCTGATAACCGCAGACCGCGATGGTACAATGTATATAGCCATCGACATTAGCAGTCTGCTTGGAGAAGAGATGTCGAAACTGCGAACGATTGAAGCCGACATAGCTATCATAAACGCATATGATGATTTTTACGCAGTATCCGGAGAAGTATCAGCAATCGACGCAGCAGGCAGCACTGTAGCGGAAAGCGTTTGGAGCGTATATCTCGCAGAGAAAAACCCAAACATCATGCGCCTTGAACTCACAGCAGCATTACCGTCAGGTCCGCACAACATGCTCATAATATCAAAGATTGTCGATAATGCTCAAGCAGCAGGACTTGAACAGTCGAGCTTGTTCATATCGGAGTTTCGTTTCTATGACGGAAACGGTGAGCTGCTGACAGTTGATGGAGATGCAGGATTCATCGCACCTGCCGGTTTTGGCGAACCTGACAGGTCAAACCTCGATGTATTGCAACAGGAAATCCCGATAGATGGAGCGCGGGGGACATCAAACGGATGGGGGCAGGCTGTTACTCTCCTAACATCAAAAAACGGTGGAGTCTTTGATGCCACAAACTTAGTAAACAGCATCGTAACAGTGTACTATACTTCTTCTTCCCCGCCCGAACTGATTCTACAGAGCTGGACTGAAGGAAAACCTGACAGCGCAGGGTGGGCAAAAGTTGCTCCATATCGAGTCAATGACTCGGGCAATATCGCTCAGTTCAGATTTGATGACATGGTGGAAGCCTTTGGTACGGATGACTTTGAACAGTTTCTCGACCAGCTTTTTGTTGGTGACACGGGAGCGGAGCTCGCTGTATTCACAGTCACGTATGCGGAAGTGGAGGGGTGAGTATGATGATTAAAAGATTGATTTCAATACTCCTCATTATTTCTGTGATAGCTGCTCTTTGCTCGTGTTCCACCGATTCGGACGACACGGAAACGGTGACAACCCCAACATCACCATCGGAAACACCGACAACGTCACCTCAAGGTCACCAAGCACGCTACACCGAAGATGGACGTCGGATAATCACCATTGGTACGTGGTATGACAAATACTACTTCTCCAGACACACTGACATATACGATGATCCCGGTATTATCGAGTCCGATGGCACTCCGGAAGGCGATTTGCGGATTGCTATAGCACAGAAACGGCTGGATCGCATCCGCGAGATTGAGCAAAAGTATAACGTGGTTCTGGAATATGTGAATATGACATATGACGGAGTGCAAGAGAGCATTCGCACATCGGTCCCTGCCGGGTCTCCCGATGTCGATATATATGAGGTCGACTTGAGGTTTGCAATCCCTTATGTCACTCGTGGTCTTGCAGAACCGCTTGAGGGTCTTGGTTTAGCCGGTACCGATGTATTCACTGACCAAAGCGTCATGAAATATCTACGGCTTATGGGGTATGAAGAGACTTACTTGTTCAATCCCACATTGTCCGGAGGAACAAGCGCTTATGTGTTATCGTTTAATCTCGATATGATAAATGAAGCCGGATTGGATGATCCAAGGGATCTATATGATGCAGGTGAATGGACTTGGGACGTTTGGCGAGAATACCTGAATGCTCTGACTATTGACCGCAGTGAAGAAGGATTGCCTGACATTTATGGATGGAGCGGTTACTGGACTCATCTGCTCCACAATCTTCTATTTTCAAACAATGCTGCAATTGCAGCCGGTGAAACTGAGACGTTGTCATCGACTGCGACGATGGAAGTGCTTGAGTTCATCAACACGATTTACAATATCGACATGACTGCGCGTCCATGGGATGAATCAAACTGGGATATTAACAATAGGCTATACTCGGAAGGTCTTTCGGCGTTCTGGGTTGGAGCAGATTGGCTCTTCCAAGAGCAAGGCGGAGCTGATTTACCTTTTGAAATCGGTGTTGTCCCATGGCCGTGCGGACCGAACGGGGACGATATAACAAATACGCTCTCCATGCCTGCAAATTTATGGTACTTCATACCTCGAGGAGTTGAGGACGCCCGCCTAGTCTATGATGTTTTGTATGATTGGGTAAACTGGTATGACGGAGACATGGATTTAGGTGCGGATAACGACTGGTCAAGACGTATGTACATGAGCGACAGAAACTATCATTATGCCGCGATGATGGCAGCTAAACCCGGTCTTGATCTGTGGGAGAGCCTGGGCAGAAGTTTCGTATTTGACCTCGTGGGTTTAATCACAGGACGCGAGACTGCTGAGAATATCGTGAGAAACTATCAGAATGAATACCAAAATGCACTTGACCTGTTCTTTGGGAAGACCCCGAATGGCTAGCACGTCCCGAGCTCCCGGAGTACAGCGGGTCATATTTACGATTATGACCGTAGCGGCTATCTTGATAGTGACCGCTTGTTCAAGTGTAAACGAAAGCAATAGCGTTTCGCAAAATGTAGAGTATTTGACATTCCGCGATTTACCTGATATAACCCCCGCAGAAATCGCTGCAATAGAAACCATCGCGATGCAAACCAGTTTCCTCACATATGGCATGACAATGAGCACTGAATGCTTTCGTGATTCGGAAAATGGCGCAGCGCGTGGTTTTGCCGTGCTTTATTGCGAATGGCTCACGCAGTTTTTCGGCATAAAATTCATGCCAATCATATATGAGTGGGATGCATTGCAAAACGGCATCCAATCCGGTGCAATTTCATTCACCGGAGAGATTTCTTCGTCATTGGTTGATGAGAGTGGTTACTACATGACAGAACCCATCGCTGAAAGGCGGATTCGCGTTGTCAGCGTGGAAGGCCTTGAAAAGCTGGCTGTCATCGAGCGAAGCCGCCCGCTGTTATACGGATTTCTTGAAGGTACCACTACGGAAGACGCTGTCAGTTCGTCTATTTCACGTACAAACTATGAGTCAGTCCGCATTCAAAACTATAATATGGCATACCAGCATCTCCTCTTAGGTGATATTGATGCTCTTTTCATGGATGACACTGTCGAAGGAATGTTTGCTTCATACGCTAACTTGATTATCGAAGATTATCTGCCAATAAGCTATAATCGAGTGTCAATGACAACACACGACCCCGCTTTGGAGCCAATAATCTCGGTCGTGCGTAAATATATGCGTAGTGCGGGAAGCTATCGGTTCACTCAACTATATGATATTGGACACGAGGATTACCTGAAGTGGAATCTGGCGAATCAATTGACCGCATCAGAAAGCCTGTATCTGGCTGAGATTATCGAATTGCAGGAACCCGTTTTAGTTTGCCTTGACCGTGATAATTACCCGATTAATTTCTACAATGAGACTGTCGGGGAATGGCAAGGAATTTCCATCGACATATTGGATAGGATTGAGAGTCTCACGGGTATCCGTTTCAAATATAGCGACCATGATCATGATACACATAGCCCCTTGGAAGCCGGAATAGTCAGGACAGCAGACAATGAAAGAACTGCAGTATTCGCCGATAATGCATATCAGACAGACTATTATGCGTTCATATCCTCGTACGATTTCCGTAACTTGACATTGAGCGATGTGCCATATATTAAAGTAGGCCTCGTATCAGGATCATCGTCTGCTGATATGTTTTGGACTCTTTTTCCCGGACATACCTCAACAGTAGAATACTCATCAAACAGCGAAGCAATTTCTGCTCTCACTCGTAATGAAGTCGATGTATTGATGGGTACAAGGAATATGCTGCTCAATATGACAAACTACAAGGAACTGACGGGTTATAAGGCGAACCTTGTGTTGCAAAGACCATATGAAGTATATTTCACATTTGATCAGGAAGATGGGCAAACACTCAGTGGCATAGTCAGTAAAGCATCGTCACTAATAGACACCCAAAGGATAGCAGACGACTGGACACGCCGCGTGTTCGACTACACGGGGGCAATGATAAGAGCGCAAAGACCGTATCTACTTGGCATCTCCGTTCTGCTTGCCAGCGTACTGCTGCTTTTGGCAATACTGTTTATTCGTAATAAACAAATGGCAGCGAAGCTTGAGCGTCAGGTACATGAACGCACAGCGGAGCTGGAGGTACAGACCGAAGCAGCAAGGGTAGCCAGTATGGCCAAGAGCGAGTTTCTAGCTCGCATGAGCCATGAAATAAGGACTCCGCTCAATGCGGTAATCGGCATGACTGAAATAGCTCGCCGGGCTCATGAGATGCCTAAAAAGGATTCCTCTCTTGATGAAATAGCCACAGCATCAGGACACTTGTTGGCAATCCTTAATGATGTGCTTGATATGGCGAAGATCGAAAGTGGTAAATTCATCCTTATGACAGAAGCGTTTATTTTGCTTGATGCTATGAATGAAGTGGCAAACATTATCAACCAACGGTGCGTGGAAAAAGGTGTTATCTTCAATACTGCCTTTACAATCGACGCAGAGCGTGGCGTTGTTGGCGACAAGCTGCGACTCAAGCAAGTCCTGATCAATCTACTTGGAAATGCAGTGAAATTCACACCGGAAGACGGATCGGTATACTTTACAGTCGATTCCTTAGAAGGAGACCTTGTTCGTTTCACGGTTAATGATACAGGCATTGGTATATCTGAGGAAAGACTAGATAGTTTGTTTAACGCATTTGAGCAAGCGGATAATACAATAGCAGTCCAGTTTGGAGGCACCGGTCTTGGACTGGCGATAAGCCAGAATCTTGTTGGCTTAATGGGTGGACTCATAACCGTAATGAGCGAACCCGGATATGGATCAACTTTCGAGTTTTCAATCTCCTTGGAGAGTGCAAATATCGTGGTTCCGGAACGTATTGATAAAGATATCCCCGATCTCATGGGTAAACGCATTATGGTTGTCGAAGACATTGAGATAAACCGAATAATACTAAGAGAGCTGCTACTAGAAACGAACGTTGATATTGACGATGCGGAGGATGGGCTTGAAGCGATCAGGTTATTTACCGATTCTCCACTAGATTATTATAACCTGATATTCATGGATGTGCAGATGCCTAACATGAACGGGTATGATGCGACGCGAGCGATTCGCTCTATGGATCGAGCGGATGCGGCTCTTGTTCCAATAATTGCAATGACCGCTAATGCGTACAAGGAAGATATCGACCATGCCATTGAGTCCGGGATGAATGGTCATCTGCCAAAACCGATTAATATAGAGGATGTTATGTCTGTACTGAAAATGCAACTTCTACCAAACCAACCGGACGAATCCGTTTCATAATCTTATACAAAACAAAGGTCCCGTTGTCATCCTGAGCGTTAGCGAAGGATCTTATCTGAGCAGTTGTAAAATAGCGGAGGTAAAGATTCTTCACTTCGTTCAGAATGACAGTCATTGTAAGGCTTTCGACTTTCTAGGATACAAAACATAACTTTGGAGGTACATATGAAAAAAATAGTATGCGATAATTATGAAGATATGAGCTGCGAGGCTGCGGACATATTCGCAGCACAACTAAAGAAAAAACCGGACAGCATACTCGGTCTGGCAACGGGCAGCACCCCGTTAGGCTTGTATGCGGAGCTAGTTAAGCGGTATGACGCGGGTGAGATTGATTTCTCAAAAGCTCGATCATTTAATCTGGATGAATATTATCCAATCAGTAACAAACATCCGCAAAGTTACAATTACTTTATGCATGACAACCTTTTTAGTAAGGTCAATTTTGCATCCTCGAGACTCCCAAATGGCGAGACGGATGATCCCCATGGCGAGTGCGCGAGATATGATACTGAGATTGAAGCCGCCGGTGGTATCGATCTTCAACTGCTGGGTATAGGTATAAACGGGCATGTCGGATTTAATGAACCTGCTGCTTCATATTCCTTACCGACATATTTAGTTGAGCTTACAGAGAGTACTCTAAACGCCAACTCACGCTTTTTTACGGGTGGCGATCCGCAACCGACTTCTGCTCTAACTATGGGATTCAATGCGATTTTCGGAGCAAAAAGCATTTTGTTGCTAATCAGCGGTGAGGCCAAAGCTTCAATCGCAAAACGGTTGTTCGAAGGTCTGATACATACCGATGTTCCTGCAAGCCTATTGCTGCTGCACCCGAATGTAACGGTAATCTTGGACAAAGCTGCCGCCGGATGAGCCATTCACGGGAAATGAAAATTTGACAACAATGAATGTAATATGTATAATTATTCACGTGCGAAGTAACAGTTTGGAGGGATAACCCGTGCAGAACACAGGAGTCATAGCCAGAGGAATTGTAACACCCATATTTAGACAAGGCGACGACCTAATTGGCACAATATGCGACTGCATAAAAGACTCATCGGAAACAGCAGGCTATAAAATCGCAGAAGGAGACATAATTGCAGTTACAGAAGCCGTCGTAGGCAGAGTGCAAGGCAACTACGCAAGCCTCGAGCAAGTCTCAAAGGAAGTACGCACGAAAATGGGCGGAAACGACATCGGCATCGTATTCCCGATATTATCACGCAACAGATTCGAGAACGTACTAAAAGGAATTGCAAGAGGATGCGAAAAACTATACATCCAACTATCATACCCTAACGATGAAGTTGGAAACAAAATCATCGACATTGCTACCTGCGATGAAAAAGGAGTCAACCCGCATTCGGACAACTTCACGGAAGCAGAATTTCGAGCAATATTCGGCATGGACACAGTACATAGCTTCACCGGTGTTGACTACATCAAACACTATAAGGAACTAGCGGGCAATGCAGAGATAGTATTCTCTAATGATCCTAAATATATACTAAATTACACAAAAAACATAATAAACTGCGACATACACACGAGAAAAAGAACACAGACACTGATAAAAAAAGCAGGAGCCGACATCTGCCTTCGCCTCGATGAACTGATGAACGAGTCTGTAGACGGTAGCGGATATAGCGAGTATGGCTTGTTGGGATCAAATAAAGCAACCGACGAATCAGTGAAGCTCTTTCCCCGCGACACCAATCAGTTTGTCAACGAACTCCAGACAGAGATAACGAGGAGGTTTGGAGCAAAACCGGAAGTTATGGTATATGGAGACGGATGTTTTAAGGATCCGGTAGGCGGCATATGGGAACTCGCTGATCCTGTTGTTTCTCCCGCATATACTTCCGGATTATCAGGTACCGGTAATGAGTTGAAAATAAAGTATATCGCGGACAATGACTATGCGGATCTATCAGGCGAGACGCTCACGAACACAGTCCGAGACCGTATTAAGAGCAAAGCAGCCGACCTCGTAGGAAACATGGTCTCAGAAGGAACGACGCCCCGCAGGATACACGATCTGGTTGGGAGCTTATGTGATCTTGTGTCCGGCAGCGGAGACCGCGGCACCCCTGTTGTGCTTATACAAAACTACTTCAAGAACTACGCAAGCTCCTAAATGCAAAGCCAAAATGCTCGGAAGGATAAACGACTATATGGAAAAACTGAATAGTTTCAGTAACATAAGTGCTGCATCTATTGCACTAGCGGCAGACACATTTGGCACCCCGGTGTATGTGTATGACGAAAACATGATACAGGAACGTTGCCGCAACTGTCTTGATATGCCAAATGCCTATGGACTAACAGTACGCTTTGCCATGAAAGCCAACTCGAACAGATCACTCTTAAAACTCATCGGTGATGCAGGATTGCATTTTGACTCGAGTTCGCTCAATGAAGTCATGCGCGCCCACCTTGCCGGAATTCCATATGAAAAAATAATGCTCACCACTCAGGAAATCTACGTTGGAGAGCGTATGACAATGCTTGAAGAATTGCTGTTGTCAGGTATTAGGTACAATGTTTGCTCTTTGCGTCAGTTGAAACTGGTAGCCGGGTTCGCGGCGATGAACAGAGTTGAAATAGGCATTCGAGTCCACCCCGGGATTGGTTCCGGTGAGAGTGCGACGAGAAACACGGGAGACGACTATGCGTGTTTTGGAATTCACTTGTCGGACATCAAGGAAGCAGTTTCAATCGCAAAAGAGTATGGGTTGACGTTTAAGCACATCCATGTACACATTGGTTCAGGCGCTGATTCCGAAATATGGCAAAACAATGTTGACCTTGAACTGGAGATAATCAATGAGCGTTTTCCTGATGCTCAGACTGTCGGGTTTGGCGGTGGTGTTAAGGAAGCAAGGATGCCTGATGAGATTGCCGCTGATATCATGCAGCTTGGCAGTTATGCAAAGCTGCGCATTGAGGAGTTCTATGAAAGAACAGGCAGAAAGCTGGGTATGGAGATTGAACCGGGTACTTATATCATAGCTAACTCAGGATACGCGCTTACTCGCATTGTCGATAAAAAAAGAACCTCACGCTCAAACTTCATCATCACTGACGGAGGCATGGAGATTAACTCACGTCCCTTGTTATATGGTTCAAGACATCCGGTTTATATAGTCGCTCAAGATGGCTCTAAAGTCAGATCGTCTGAGTTTAGTAATATTGATGGTGATTACGAAGCTGTCGTTGCCGGGAAATGCTGCGAGAGCGGTGACTGTCAGACGCTCGATCCCGATGGTCACTCGATTCCCAGAGCTATGGCTGAGCCTGACACCGGCGATATCGCCGTCATTGGAGGAGCGGGAGCGTATTGCTCTTCGATGACTCCTTTCAATTACAACTCACATACGCAAATACCGGAAGTGCTTTATACTTCTGATAATGAACTACGACTCATTAGAAAACGCCAGACATTGGAGCAAATGCTTCAAAATGAGGTGTAGTCCGCAAAGTCTCATTGATGTATAGTATGGCATTAAATGCGGAATTCCGAATAGTAATAAATGAGAAATGATAATGCAGAATGCAGAAATAATCTGAGACCGGTCAATTCCCCTCTGTGGAGGGGTGCCGCGTAGCGGCGGGGTGGTTAATCCCGAATTTTCAAAGTCTTGCGGACGATCAAAGATCGCCGTGTAAATAAAGTTTAGGAGGCAATAATGAAAAAGTTTGTTTGTTCAGTTTGCGGTTATGTCCACGAAGGCGACGCACCGCCCGAAAAATGCCCGGTATGCCAGGTACCGGCATCGAAATTTGTCGAACAAGGCGCTGCCGGTGCAGGCAGCAGCACCACTAGTAAGTATGTATGTTCAGTATGCGGTTATGTCCACGAAGGCGACGCACCGCCCGAAAAATGCCCCATATGTGCTGCTCCCAGCGATAAGTTTGTTCTCCAGAGCGGTGACATGACTTGGGCCTCCGAGCATATTGTCGGAGTCGCACAAGGCGCGCCCGATGATATCATGGCAGATTTACGCGCGAATTTTGAAGCGGAATGCACTGAGGTCGGAATGTATTTAGCAATGTCTCGCGTTGCGCACCGCGAAGGATATCCTGAGATTGGCCTTTTCTGGGAAGCTGTCGCATATGAAGAAGCTAACCATGCCGCAAGGTTTGCTGAACTGCTTGGCGAAGTGGTTACTGATAGCACAAAGAAAAATCTTCAAATGCGCGTTGACGCAGAGCACGGTGCAACGATGGGTAAAACCGATTTAGCGACACGTGCGAAAAAGCAAAATCTCGATGCAATCCATGATACCGTTCACGAGATGGCTCGCGACGAAGCAAGGCATGGCAAAGGATTCAAAGGTTTACTGGATAGATACTTCGGATAATATAATGTTTTCTATCTAAAATAGAGCGGTGGGGATGTTATTTATCTCCACCGCTCTTAATTATGAATCAATATATTACTCTGCTGAAATCATGTAATGATATACCGGTTGACCACCATCGATTACGGCAGTCTCAACTCCCTCGATGAACGCACTGATACGATTAGCAACGATCGAAGCAGCCTCTTCGTTCGACTCATCACCATAAAACACAGTGATGAACTCAGGCGAAGCCTCCATTAACCGAGCCGCAACAGCATCAATAACAGAACCGATATCCTGCCCATTCGCTACAAGAATATCATCGAGTAGAGCAATATAGTCACCCTCTCTAATATCCATACCATCAAAACCGGAGTCTCTGGCAGCAGGAGTTATTAAAACTGTCTTCACACGTTTAGCAGCCTCAGTCATCGCAGTAGCCATATCATCAATATCGGCTGACCCATCGATAGACAACAAAGCCGAAATCCCTTGAGGAATACTTCTGGTGGGAACAACAATCACCCGCTTATCGGTTAAACGATCACACTGCTCTGCTGCCATGATTATATTCTTGTTATTCGGCAAGACAAACACGACATTTGACGGAGTCTCATTGACTTTTTCCAAAATATCTTCCGTAGAAGGATTCATAGTCTGCCCACCGGTAATAAGTTTATCGGCACCAAGATCGCGAAAGACCTCCTCGATACCGGAACCTGCACACACCACAACGGCTCCGTATTCTTTCATCTCTTCAGGCTGAGCTGTTGCTTGCTGATTCGGCTGGGAAGGCATAGATAAAGTCTCAGAATGTTGCTCATGCATATTTTCGATCTTGATTGAAAGCAATGGACCATATGTCAGAGCTTCTGTCAAAACAATGCCCGGTTCATTCGTATGGACATGGACCTTGATGATTTCATCATCGTCAACAACTACGACACTATCCCCTTTGGAATCGAGAAAAGCTCTCAGATTGTTAGCATCTCCGGCAGAATTACGTTCAATAATGAACTCAGTACAGTATGCAAATTCAATATCATCAGAAGTGTATTGTGAGAAATCCGCTTTATCATCCATAGCAGATGCTGAGATTTCTTTCTGCAACCTAACACCTCGCAAGGCTTTCAGCATTCCATCGAGAATATATAAGTACCCTTTAGCTCCGGCATCAATGACACCGGCTTTCTTTAGTACAGGGTTGAGGTTAATCGTATCTGCAAGCGAAACATAACCCTTTTCAAGAGCTTTTTCGATAACGCTCTCAATGTCCTCTTCTTGCGACGCTGCTTCGGCTGCCTCGTTTGCGACATGCCTTGAGACAGTCAATATCGTTCCCTCGGCAGGTTTCATTACTGCCTTGTATGCAGAATCTACCCCCAGCGTCAGTGCATCGGCAAAAGCCACGGAATCAGCAAACTCCATTTCTTTCACAAAACGCGAAAACCCTCTAAACAGTAATGACAAAATCACACCAGAGTTCCCTCGCGCTCCGCGTAACAAGGCTCCTGCTGTTATATCGGCAGCCTGCCCCAATGTCGCCGGAGAAATCGGCATAAGTGCCTTTTCCGCCGCGCTTATAGTCAAGCTCATGTTTGTACCCGTGTCGCCGTCCGGAACAGGGAACACATTGAGTTCGTTAATTTCTTGTTTATGGTTCTCAATAGCGGCAGCCGCGTTAATTATCATGCTCTTGAACAGCTCGCCCGTAACTTGCTGTGTCAATTATACCCCTCCAATATCAACCAATTAGCATCGAGTCCACGTAGATATCGATTCTTCTGACTTCAACGCCTGTGCCTTCTGTGACTTGGTAGCGTACTCTGTCAATTATGCTGTCGCATATCACCGGAATATTGACGCCTTGATCAACTGCGATATGAAGCTTAATTGATATTGAGTTGTCCTCATTATACGTGATGTGTACGCCCTTTCCCATTGATTCTTTCTTCAGCAAATGAACGAGTCCATCTGACACCGAGCGTACGGTCATCCCCTTGACGCCAAAACAATTAGTTGCAGCGTCTCCGGTGAGGATGGTGAATACTTCACTGGCGATGCTGATGCATCCGCATTCGTTAATTAGCTTAACCATATAACATACCTCCTCATGTCTCAATGAATCCCAATTTCGTGCCGCCTACAAGATGAAAATGCAAGTGGTCTACAGTCTGCCCGGCATCCGGTCCGGAGTTTGATATAATACGAAAACCGGAGTCAAGGTGCTCTTTCTTTGCAATAGTAGCTACGACCTCCAGACATTTTGCTGCAATGTTTGAGTTGTCTGCTGTAATGTCAGCAGCAGATTTTATATGCAGTTTTGGTATGACAAGCACATGGACAGGCGCTTTCGGCGCAATATCACGAAATGCAAGCACATTCTCATCTTCGTATACAATATCTGATGGTATCTCACCGGCAATAATTTTACAAAATAAGCAATCAGACATAATAATGGTCATTCCCTTCATTGTTGAATCTGCTTTTCTACTAACCCTTTCACTGCTGCGAGTGCATCGCGGAGCTTATTAACATCTTTGCCTCCGCCCATGGCGATTTCCGGTTTGCCTCCGCCTGACCCGCCGCAAATCTTCGACACTTCGCGAATAATCTCACCTGCTTTTACGCCCTTATCAATCGCCTTTTTACCGCAAGCTGCCATTATTGTGATCTTATCGTCCTTGATCATGGCAAGCACAGCAACAACTCCAGCTTCCCAGCTTCTAAGCATATCTTCGATTAAACGCAACTTTTCGACATCGACATCAGTGTCTTCAATTAGAGTAGCAATTACTTTCAATCCCTCAATCTCATACGCTTCTGTAAGGATGCGAGCCGCCTCGCCGCGAGACTCCCTATGCAATGCGGCATCTAGTTTCGAGCGGATTTCTCTTAACGCAACTATGTTTTGTTCAAGTTTCCCCGAGAGTTCCTCATGCGTATTGGCTTTCAGTATACCTGATAATACGTTCAGATGACCTTTATTTGTGTTCAATGCATTGAGTGTCGCTTTTCCGGTAATTGCTTCAATGCGCCTAACGCCTGATGCTACAGAGAATTCAGAGTTTATAGAGAATGCTCCCGCTTTTGCAGTGTTATCAAGATGTGTACCACCACAAAGCTCGATTGAATAATCGTCACCCATTCTTACCACACGGACAACATCGCCATACTTCTCACCAAACAGCGCCATCGCACCAAGTTTTTTGGCTTCATCGATCGGCATTTCTTCTGCGAAAATGCATAAACCATCAAGGATTGCATCATTTACACGTGACTCAATTTCTATAATCTCGTCCGCAGTGAGGGCAGAGAAATGAGTGAAGTCAAACCTGAAACGGTCAGGTTCGACAAGCGAGCCTGCCTGTCTAATATGATCGCCTAATACTTCTCGCAGCGATTCGTGCAACAGATGTGTAGCTGAATGTGCTCGCATAATTGCTGCCCGTCTTCCGGTGTCTATCTGTGATACAACCTCGTCATTGACATTAATCACACCTGAACGCATAATTCCATAATGGAGGAACTTGCCTGCACTGCTTTGCGAGACTTCCGATACATCAAACACAGCATCGCCGCAGATGATTGTGCCTGTATCAGCGGACTGTCCGCCCATTTCAGCATAAAACGGAGTCCGGTCAAGCACGATTGCACCTTCATCACCGGAGCGAAGTGCAGAGCCAACTTCGCCTTGCGTGACAATCGCCAGCACTTCTCCGGTATCACTTGTATTATTATACCCGGTGAACTCCGTTGGAGCGTTGTCGAGACCTAAATCAATACCAGCCCATGCAAGGTCTCCAAGAGCTTCTCTAGCTTTTCTTGCTCTTGTACGCTGCTCATCCATGAGTGTATCAAAAGCCGCTATATCCGCTGCCATGTCGTTTTCCTCGAGAATCTCAATTGTCAAATCACGAGGGAATCCATAAGTATCATAGAGCTTGAACGTATCTTCTCCCGACAGTGTTTTAACGCCTTTGGTTCTATAATCACTGATTAACCCATCCAGTATCGACATTCCAGCATCGATAGTTTTTGAGAAGTTTTCTTCTTCAATGCGGATTATCCGGATTATGAAATCCAGTTTATCAGCTAGATCAGGATATGCATTTTTATTCTCTTCAACAGCAACGTGACAAATATCAGGCAGGAATATGCCTTTTATGCCTAAAAGCCTCCCATGTCGAGCTGCTCGTCTGAGTAATCTTCGCAAGACATAACCCCTGTTCTCGTTCGACGGCAAAACCCCATCGCATATCATCATCGTCGCAGAGCGAATATGGTCAGTAATGATACGAAGCGATATATCAAATTCTGCATTCGTGCCATATATCACACCGCTAATCTCAGATACTTTGTTCATTATGTTTTTGATTGTATCGACTTCAAACAAGCTGCCTACGCCTTGGCAGACGCAAGCCAATCGTTCAAGCCCCAACCCTGTGTCAATATTCTTTTGGCTAAGTTCTGTATAGTTACCTTTGCCATCATTATCAAACTGCGTGAATACATTGTTCCAAATCTCAACATATCTATCGCAATCGCATCCGGGAGCGCAGTCCGGTTCGCCACACCCGTTTTCGGCGCCTCGGTCAAAATATACTTCGGAACTGGGTCCGCAAGGTCCTGATCCATGATCCCAGAAATTGTCCTCTTTTCCAAGTTTCACGATTCTCTCGGGAGCTATACCAATCTCGTTTTGCCATATGTCAAACGCTTCATCATCTTCTAAATACACAGATGGGTATAGTAAAAGAGGGTCCATTTCAAGGCGCTCCGTCAGAAATTCCCAGCACCAAGCTATCGCTTCGCTCTTAAAGTAATCTCCAAACGAGAAGTTCCCGAGCATCTCAAAGTATGTTCCGTGCCGCGCAGTTTTTCCGACATTGTCAATATCTATAGTCCTGATGCATTTTTGGCATGTGCAAACGCGCTTACTTGGAGGGTCTTGTTCTCCCGTAAACCATGGTTTCATCGGTGCCATGCCCGAGTTTATGAGCAAGAGCGATGCGTCGCCCTTTGGTATTAGAGGGAAGCTTTCCAGCCTCAAGTGTTCTTTTTCCTCAAAGAACGAGAGAAACATTTCTCTGAGTTCATTAAGCCCGTAGTTTTTCATTCCTTTTGCGCCTCCTCTGCGTCACATGATTCTACAATGGAGAAGCGAAAATGTCAAATTTTTCTGATAATGTACAGCAAAAGATTATTATTGACATTACTATGCACGAATCATATAATTAGGACATACCAAATCGAAGGGAGTTCTTTTAATGTCGGTCAATATGGTGATTTTAACATAACCGAATATGGAGCATAACAAAGCATTTTCATAATAATTGCTATTTTTATGAAATCGGGACTATACCTGTGCATTTGTTGTGCGATGAAAAATCGCCTTTCGTGAATACTGCTGAACGCCAACCATGTTGGCGTGGTAGGATACGATTCAGGTCGTATCCTTTTGAATATATGCCCAACCGATGCCATATGCCGCAAAACAGCAGGCTTCAATAAGCTGACAATAGTTTAGCTTAGAGGCTGCTAATGCGGTATTTTTACGCCCAAAAGAATGTTAAAAATTGGAGGTCATAGCAAAATGACTGTTATACACACACATAATCTCATAAAACAATATCGCAGATTTGAAAAAGCACCCGGTTTGAAAGGCAGTCTGAGGTCGCTGTTCAAACGTGAATATATCGAAAAAACCGCAGTAGAAAATTTTGATCTGACAATAGAAAACGGTGAATTTGTTGGCTTGATTGGACCGAATGGAGCCGGAAAAACAACTCTTGTTAAGATGCTTACAGGAATCATAGCTCCTACATCAGGGGAAATATCTGTACTCGGATACTATCCGAATAAACTGGAAAACACTTTCAAAATGCAGTACGCGGTTGTAATGGGACAAAAGAGCCAACTCTTTTTTGAGTTGACTCCGAATGACACCTTCCGGCTGTTTAAAGAATTATATGCAATTCCGGATAATGTATATAACCGCAATGTTGACTACTTCATCAGTTTATTTGGCGTATCTGATTTGCTCAACGTGCAAGTACGCACACTCTCACTTGGTGAGCGAATGAAGATGGAACTCATCGTTGCGCTTCTCCACAACCCGGCTGTTTTATTTCTAGATGAACCAACTATCGGTCTCGATGCTGCGGCACAAAGACAAATGCGAACTTTTCTGCATGAGATCAATACACAAAACAAAACCACGATTATTTTGACATCACACTACATGGAGGATGTACGAAGCCTTTGCCCGCGTAGTGTTGTCATAAACAACGGAAAAAAAATATACGACGGCAGCACGGAAAAGTTATTTGACGCATATCAAACTCACAAAAAGATTTCCGTCAGTTTTGATTCGGGGAGTGAATTTGTTATACCCGGTGATTGTGAACGGATTGAACATAATGCGAATAAAGCAGTCTTTATGGTACCAAAAGCCCGGAGCGGTCAAGTCATCGAGGAAATCACGAAACACTCTCCACTTGACATGACAGTTGAGGAAGAAGATATCGGGACTGTGGTTGAACGCATCTACTCAGTGAAAGCAGGTGCTCCGCTATGAGGAAATACCTCGCTGTTGCAAAAACACTATTCAAAGCACAATTCGCATATCGCTTTGATGTGATTATGACTGCGGTTAGCACAGTATGGCGAATAATCTTCGCGCTGATATTATGGGGAGCTATCTTCGCAAATCGAGAATCTGTCGGTGGATTTACTTACCCGGAAATGCTGTCCTACTATGTGATAAGCTCATTCTTTGCGATGATGGATATGTCCGCCGGAGTGCTGGGTGAGATATCAGGTAGAATCAAAGATGGATCATTTTCAAAATTCATGATTATACCATCAAACACTCAACTGCATTTCCTATCACAAACACTTGGCGCAAGTGCCTATTACGGTCTATTTATTATAATTGCATTGGTAGCGAGTACGCTGGTCTTTAGAATCGATCTGATACTTACATTTGATTTGCCGAGAATGATATTAGCTGTTTTAGTGTTCCTGTCGGGAATTGCTTTTATGAATAGCTATCAGTTTCTTTTAGGTATTTTTGCATTAAAATATCAGGACACGACATTTTCGATGCACTTACTTCCGAGTATAATATCATTTTTAAGTGGAGAACTCGTACCTTTATCACTGTTGCCCGGAATATTCACAGCAGCTATCAAAGTTTTCCCATTTGCACATGTAGTTTATACACCGACCATGCTGATGATTGGCAGGATGGATATAAGAGAAGGGCTTTCAGGGTGCGCTCTTTTACTGGCCTGGACCATAGGTATGACCGTAGTGAATCAACTAACATATACCAGACTGAGAAAACGATATGAGGGGGTGGGAATATGACGTTTGGTCGGAATCTAAAATTCGTTATAATGCTCGTGAAGATGAAACTCATTCGCACGATGGCGTTTCGGTTCAGTTTTTTCGGAGCTTTCTTTGCTGATGGAATACTATTTATCGTGCAGATGCTGACTTTTGCTGTAATCTATGGGCAAGTAGACAGCATTGGTGATTGGGGCCATGGTAAAATGCTAATATTCATTGGTACATTCTCAATGCTTAATGGATTGAACATGGTTGTCTACTTCTTTGGAATAGCGCAAATCCCACAAAAAATCAGGGAAGGTATGCTTGATCTATATATCACCAAACCGGGGAATACTCTGTTTCGATTAACTTTTGAAGAGATGAATCTTGGTTCAGCGCCGCTACTGCTCTTATCAGGCGGCATTGTCGCCTTGGGCGTATCAATCGAGAATATCCATGTCACACCTTTGCTTTTGTTCGGGTATATCGTTTTGATTTTGCTGATGACATTGCTATATTATGACATGGAACTGATATTGCGGACAATCCCGTTTTTCGTCATATCAGCCACCTCGGTTGATCGGCTGGAAGGCGATATGCTTACGCTTAACTTCAAAGTTCCGGGAATTATATACACAGGAATCTTTAGGGTTCTATTTTACTACGTCTTACCATATGGCATTATGGCAACAGTGCCAACGCAACTATTGTCAAGCACATTGACAGCTCCGGGACTGGTGCATGCGCTATGTATTGTGGTATTTTTCACCGCGTTCGCCTTATGGTTCTGGCGGTTCGGTCTGAAGCATTACAAAAGCGCAAGCAGTTAACGAAATCCTAGTCTCTTAACAAAGCAGAGATGAAATCTGCGATTTCATCTCCGCCGCCTTTGTGACATTGAAATAAGACGAACTATTTGTGCCAAAGAGACCGCTAGTGCTCCAACGTAGGTCAAAGCGGCGGCGGATAAGACCTTTTTAGATGCAGGGATTTCTTCTCGATACAATGCGCCGGAATTACTCAGAATCTTTACCGCTCGGCGTGATGCATTAAACTCCACAGGAAGGGTGATCAACTGAAATAAAACTACTATGCCAAACAATATTATGCCGATATTTATTAGACCTGTCATACTGAAAATCATACCCAGCAGAATCAACGGCATGGATAGCTTCGATCCGATATTTGTTATCGGAATAATGGCAGCACGAAGTTTCATTGGGAAATAAGCATTTGCATATTGAATGGCGTGTCCAGCCTCGTGTGCTGCAACACCAACGGCGGCAACGGATGCGGTATCACAGACATTCTCCGACAAGCGTATTACATTTGTACGCGGATCAAAGTGGTCTGTGAGATTACCTCTTATCCTCTCAATTTGAACGCCGGAAACTCCGGCTTGCCGCAAAACCTCTTGTGCTGCCTGCGCTCCTGTTATTCCGTTTCTTGTTCGCTGTGCGGAGTATTTTTTGAAACTGCTTGTGACTCTGAATTGCGCCCACATCGCAAATATCATGGTTGGCAACACCAAGAAAAGATATAGTGGGTCAAAAGGCATATAAAGCATACTACTTAGTCAACAGAGCTATGCTTTGCTTATCAGCGACTCGATGAAATCGGCAATTTCGCCTACAGTCTTGTGGTCGTACACCGAATCATCGACCACGCTGACGCCATACTCTTCCTCAAGCGTCATAATGAGTTCGACTAAATCCAGAGAATCTGCTCCAAGGTCACTCATTATATCAGTATCCCTTGTAATTGTCTCCGGATCCTTCTCGAATTGATCTGCCAAAGCCTCACGAATCTTCTCAAAAACCATCTTTGTACTCCTCTCTCTTATATCTATTCTGAAATAATCAGCTCCACTCGCGGTATTGTTGAGTCTCCTGTTTCCCACCGCCGTCATTGTTTCTGCTATATGCAACAACAATGCGTCTATTCGGTTCGCTCCCGATTGAATATGTCGAAATATTCTCATAACTCTGCAATGCGGCGTGGATAACATGGCGTTCATATGCATTCATAGGATCAAGCGTCATATTCCTGCGGTATTTCATAACTTTTCCGGCAGTCCTCGTCGCCAGAGACTCGAGCGTCTCATTGCGGCGCTGCCTATAGTTTTCTGCATCGATATTGACCCTGATTCTACCGGCACCGCCACGGTTCACGACATAATTTGTAAGATGCTGTATCGCATCGAGAGTCTCACCACGCCTGCCAATCAACGCACCGGGATCTTTCCCGGTTAGAACAACATCAACCGACCCGTCTCCTTGTACTGCATCAACAGCGGACTCGACATCCATACGTTCAAGAAGTCCCTTGATAAAGCTCTCGACTTTTTCGATGTGATCTTCTTTTGCTTCATATATGATTCTAACAATAGCGGGTGTGCTTTTCAGACCCAGAAAACCGGATTTTGCTCTCTCGACTATCTCGACCGACACATCATCGCGTGTAAGTTCCAGTTGCTCAAGCGCCAACTCTATCGCTTCGTCTTCTGTTTTTCCTGATACTTCGATAGTTTTCGTCATTGACTATATATACCTCCATGAGTCATTATTCATCGGAATCGTCATCGTCATCATCTTCTTCGTCGTAATATTCCTCATCATCATACTCGTCTTCTTCATCATTGTCATCGAAATCATAATCATCGTATTCTTCGTCATCGTATTCTTCGTCATCTTCGATATCGTCTATGAAATAGTCTCCGCTATCATCATCATTTTTCCTGTTGGTAAATATTCTGACAGTTGAATCGAGGGAATCGGTCTCTTCGATGTTATCGTCAGTTTCAGCATCGACTAAATGCTCGCTTTCTGAACCGGAATAATCATCACCATCTAGTATCTCGCCATATCTATCAGGGTCATATGCTCGGCCACGAGCATAACGCCTATTGCCCTCTCTACTTGGCTCGTTTTTGCCTTCACCATCAACGGGAGCTCTCTTCTTCTCCCACTCAGCCGATTTTTCAATCTGCCCTTGTTTATCGCTCTTTTGTTTCTTGCGCTTTGACGTATTCGGATTTCTCTCAACAACACCTTCTGCTCTTTTTCTTTCGGTTTCTTGCCGTTTTGCTTCGATTTCTTCCTCTTTTCTGCGCCGTTCTTCATTCTTGACAGCTTCCTCGGCTTCGATCTTCTTTGTATATACCTTAGTAAGCCAAATATCTTGCACTATTTGAAGTACCGTACTGACTGTCCAGTAAAATCCAAGCGCAGCCGGTGTTACAAAACCGATATACACGGAAAATAGCGGCATAAGCATCATCATCGAATTCATGGATTTTGCTTGACCTTCCAGTTGAGCCGTTGGGTTCATTTTCCTATTTATACCGGTCGCAAGAAACTGCATCCCACCTGATATGAGCGGGATGAGAAACAGCACAAAACCGACTATCCAAGTTATCCCCAGAGTTTCAAGATCAGGATTCCATAAGAAGTCCCATTTTGGCGTCATGCTGAAATCGAGTCCGAGAAAACTAAAGTCAACTCTTCTAAGGCTCTCGCTGATTTGTTGGAATAAAGTGAAATCCGGTGAATTAGCGATGAACTGTGACTGAGCAATTTCCGCATAATAACCTTCTGTTAATACAGCGGCAGCAGATGGTATCCCCTCAAGTCTTTCGACAATCAGCGCATATGCATCAGAGGATATTCCCATCATCATCGTGAGCGGGCGTCTGATTACCTGAAATAGCGCGAGCATTATCGGTAATGGCAGGAATCCCCATATGCATCCGGAGGCAGGGTTAACTCCCTCCTCCTTATACAGTTTCATCGTCTCTTCATTGAGCTTAGCTTTATTTGTACCATGCTTTTTCTGTAACTCGGCAATTTTTGGCTGAATCCGTGACTGCTGAATCATACCTCTTTTGCTTTTCATTTGAAATGGCAGAAGTATGACTTTGATTACCAATGCGAAAAATAGTATCGCAACGCCATAGTTTTTAAAAACATCATAGAAGAACATCAGCAACATGCCGAACGGTCTTGCTATCGCATCTAACATAAGAAACCCCCAATTCTATGGATACATGAATCGCGCTCATTATGGTACAGGGTCATATCCTCCCTTGAAAAAGGGGTTGCAACGGAGCACTCGGAGAAATGATAGCAATCCACCTTTGCATGCTCCATACTTCTCAATTGCTTCAAGAGCATATGCAGAACACGTCGGCGCGAATCTGCATCTTGGCGCTGACATTGGTGATATGCGTTTTCTGTAGAAGTTGATGATTGCCAGCAATATGCGTTTTGCCATAATTATCGTCCATTGGAATATATGACGCTATAGCGTTTACTTGATGAGGCCTAATTTTCTAAATAGCGCCATCATGGATGTTTCAAGCTCATGGTATCTCGCAAATTTGCTCTGCACTCGTGCTACAATAACAATATCGCAACCGCGTGAGAGTTTTTCTTCATTGAGCCTGTATATTTCTTTTAGCCTACGTCGAACACGGTTTCTCTGGACAGCATTTCCTACTTTTGTGCTGACCGTTATTCCGAGCCGGTTTTCTTTTCTACCGTTTTTTCTCCAGTATACGACTATATATTGAGATACTACGCTTTTACCTTTGTTATACAGCCTTCGAAATTCATGGTTTTTTTTTATCGATGACGTGAATTCCATAGCATTAGTATGTCAGTCTTTCCCTGCCTTTTGCGCGGCGGCGAGCGAGCACTTTTCTGCCGTTTCTGGTCTTCATCCTTTTTCTAAAGCCGTGTTCTTTTGAGCGATGCCTTTTCTTTGGTTGAAATGTTCTAACCACTTTTCTACCTCCTCTGCGAAACCGTATAGGTCTTTTCCGACCCAACACGCGGAAAACGATTATATACCACTAGTACATACCCTGTCAACTACCGATTTTGTTGCAGGGTGTAGATATAAATAATTGGTATTTACAATTGCAGTGGAGCATGATATACTGATACCACAATGATGGGAGGTGTCAGTGTATGGACGAACCTGAGAAAGGCGCAACGAGCTATGAAATCGCTGAAATAGAAAGACTCATCAAAGAGTTCAAAGAAAGATTTGAGGCAAGAACGGCTGACGCAGACAATTTTCTGAACATATCCGAAATGGAGTTGATGTGGGGCGAACTCCAGCATAAGACCAACAATATCTATTCAGATATGGTCAGAAAGATGATGAGCGAAGTTGACGAAAGCGACTTAATCAGAAAAAAAAACGGCAATTCCAGCTCGAAGGAATAAAGCTCAAAACACAGCAGAGGGTCGACACATCGATACTCACCACGCTCGGCAAGATGACTTACTCCCGATACACGCTAATACCCGGAAACGCCGAGAGCAAAGAATTGCTGTGGGAAAAATACGGGATAAAGAGCGCCGCGCCGCTTGATTCCTACCTTGGCGTGGCAGGGCTGCCGTTCAAGATCACGCCGTCGGCCATGGTCAAGATAGCGTATTGGGCTCAGAACCAGAGCTCGTACCAAAGGGCGGAGGACGCGATTTCGGAGGCAATGCATATCAACGTCAACGACGACACGGTGCGCCAGGTTACGAACTATGTCGGGAACGCCGTGTTTCTGAACGACTGCCGCCGCGCCGAAGAAGCTTACGCCGGCTTGGAGCGCTGCAAGATGGAGTTCCCCTGCGACAAGAAAGGCGTCATATATATCGAAACCGACGGCGCGGCGCTAAACACGAGGACAAAGGACGACGAAGGGTCCACATGGCGCGAGAACAAGCTCGGGGAGGTATTCACGACCGACAACATCCATTTCTGGAACAACTCAAGAGGCGAGCGGCAACACCAGATAACGAAAAAAGAGTATGTAAGCTACATCGGGGGCGTTACCGAATTCAAGAAGCACCTTTTGGCCTGCGCGATACGCAACGGATACGGGCGTTTCAAGGAGACCGTCGTGCTGAGCGACGGTGCTACATGGATCCGCAATATGGTGGGCGAAATCTTCCATGGCGCACAGCAGATACTCGACTATTACCATCTGTGCGAAAACGTGAACGGTTATGCCAAAGACATATTCAACATGAACGAATCGAAGTACAAGCCGTGGGCGGCTGACGTCTGCGATGCATTGAGAAAAAGCCAGCATGAGAAAGTCCTGCGCGACTTGAAACAATTCAGCTCAAAGAGGCTCGGGAACGGCACGGTCAATCTTTATACCTATATCAGCAACAACGCTAGCAACATCGATTACGTGACATATGAGAGCAAAGGGTATTTTATAGGTAGCGGGGCGATTGAAAGCGGGAACAAGACAATATTGCAAGATCGCCTCAAACGCGCCGGAATGCGTTGGAACGTAGCCACGGCGCAGGCGATGCTCTCGTTGAAGACGAAAGCGGAGAGCGGATTGTGGTTTACAGATGTCGAAATGCCTTTCGTAAACCAATGCTTTGCACTATCGGAAATGGCATAAACGAGACATGGTCGGCAACCATCCGCAGCGGCACGCCCCATGATACATTACAGCATCCGTTAAGTCTGCCCTCCCCGCCCGCCCGCGTGCCGCAGCTACACCGCGATGACAGCAAAAAAAGCAACGGTTACTATTGCAATCGAAATCCCAAGGGGAGCGGCAGATGTAGCTGCGCCGCGCCGGGGGGGGTGGGGAGCAGCTACACGATGTCAAAAATGCAGTTTGTGGGGGCGGGGCGCAGCGGATGTTATGTTTAAGAGAATCAAGTCAGCACTAAAAAGACCAATGAAAAATATCTACACCCTTTGTTGCATGTTTTACATCTGCGCTATTCAATAACGGATACGGTTCCGTTGCTGCTGACAGCTCTGCAACAGTTGTAGTAAACTTCAATAAAATCATAACCACCCCTCAAGGCGATACCCCTTGCCTTCTCCAAGCCACCAGGGAGCGGATTGCCGCTTTTATAATGCTCGATAATTCCACCGGTCACATCGAGCGTGTGAACCTCATATGGATTCCCCAAGTAGCATTTCGAGACATATCCCAGTAGAACTCCGCCTAACTCTACCTCCGGAAACTCATTTTGTATTGCATTTATAATCTCATCGATCATGTATTGATTATGAACATGACCACCCGAGTCTAGTTTATGCATCGCATCCATGTATGCTTTCGAGCGCGGTGTTCTCAATAATCTGTCGAGTTTCATTTTATCAATCTGTTGTGCCTGTTGCTTTTGGGTTTGATTGACCGCCGCGCTTAGTATGTTTTCTTGCTGGGTTTGTGTTGGAGTTTTTAGTAACGGTTTTGGCATTATATGATTCCTTTCGTTATCTCTGCATTCTGCATTTGTTAAATAGGATTACGTGGATTGCTGTGTCGCTTCGCTCCTCGCAATGACGGGAGGTTATGGATTGCCACGCATACGGCTCGCAAAGACAGGAGACGAGAGACCTCGCTGTCTGATTAATTCCGAATTCCGAACTCCGAATTTTCATCATACCAGAACTTTTCGCATCTTAAGACCGGTCTTTTGTGCAAGCCCCTCTCCGCCAATAGGCTTACCCGACGCAGGAACCGCTCTTTCCTTACCCCAATCTCGAATCGACTCAATTTTCTCAGGACTCGTCTGAGAAAGAGGCACAACATTATTAAAAGTAGAAGTGATGCTCTCCTCCGTAAACTCAAAACCGGTATTAGCGACCATCCGGTATGCAAGCTCACGTACTGTGGATTCAAGGTCAGCTCCCGTGAACCCATCCGTGATATCCACAATCCTATCCGCGAAAGCACCGGTGAAATCCCATTTTAGATATTTCCTCATATACATTGCGATAATTTCACGGCGTTCTTCGGAAGTCGGTAAATCGATGAAAAACAGCTCATCAAATCTGCCTCGCCTTAGAAGCTCAGAAGGCAGCATCGAAACATCATTTGCCGTAGCAACGACAAAAACCTGTTTCTTGCACTCTTGCAACCAGAAGAGAAACTGCCCCACCATACGTGTTGACACTCCGCCATCGTTACTGCTACCTGCTCCTGAGAGTCCTTTCTCAATCTCATCAATCCATAAAACGCAAGGAGACATATTCTCCGCAGTCGTGAGCGCATCCTTGAGCTGCTGTTCCGATTGTCCCACATAACTGCCTTGAACAGTCGCAAAATCCAGTCTATATAATGGTAGTTTCCAATTGACAGCAATCGATTTTGCAGACAATGATTTTCCGCATCCGGGAACGCCAACCAGCAGAATCCCTCGCGGTGACTGGAGCCCTCTTGCTCTCATCTCATCACGTTTTTCCGGGGTCAGTAACGCTTTTTTCTCATCGAGCCATTTTCTAAGCCCCTCCAGGCCTCCTACGTTTTTGACGCTTTCGTCCACATCGATTTTTTCGAGTCCTGATATATCGGAAAACAACCTGTCTTTGGCAAAGCGAATCTCGTCGAGGTCAGATTTCTTTATAACTCGATTTGCAATCAGTGCCGCAATGACATTTTGCGCTTCGATACGTGTCACCCCGGCTAGAGCGGAAGCTGCCTCTCGAATATCAGTGTTGTCCCATTCGATTGGTATATCATTACGATAATCGTCGATATACTCCTTAACAATAGAAAACATCTCTTCTTCATTCGGCAGGCCTAGTTTAATAACCATCCCTAATCGTTGCAACTGATTCCATATTGCGTTGTTCGTCAGTATAATTACTGCTCCACCGGCTTCCTCTGCCAGAGTCACAAGATCGAGGATTTGCTTAGCGTCGCTGCTATCACCGCTTATATCAGGTATTTCTGTGAGTATGAGTGTCAAATACTGTTTCCGTTTCATCTGTTCACTCATAAAGTCAATCGCGCCATATACGGATTTGTCGTCACTGACAGGTTTTTCAGTAACTATGTCATAGATTCCTTTTGATAATGTGTGTACATAGAATTGCAACGTCAAGCTTTCAGCAACATCCTTTAGTATCTCCAACGTTCGGCTGCGTTCAATTGTATTTATGGCAATGAATGGTATCCTCGCTATCGAATATCTACGCAATAATTCCTTGCACTCAGCTACATCGCTCATTTCTTCCTCCTTGCCTAAAATGCATTAACTTTGTGGTTTCTAACAATAGATGACATTTTTCCGGATCGGTCACTTTTAGCCGAATCTTCCAGAGACGACTGCATATTATCTGCTTGATTTCTGACTAATTGGTAATACTGCGCTCTGTCTTTTTCCGGTATCGCAGGTAAGTTTATCGCTTGAGAAAGAAAACTCATTTCTTTGCGTAACGCGAGCAGCGCTTGCACAATCGTCCCCTCATTGCCGCCTGCTCGGCTCATGTCTCGCTGGAACTTATCTGTCGCATTGTTCATTCTCGAGTTGATCGCATCGGTCAGCCGTTGCGCAAACCTCTCAGCAACACCGGATTGCCACTCGATTGTTCCCTGATGGAGTGCGGGAAGGACTGCTGCATCGTCCGTTTTGTCTTTTAGCATATCGAAT
>Ga0099364_10001653_pt1 | contig 36408 bp, 29 predicted proteins | sample TergutTh196P3_FD_73070 | JGI IMG/M metagenome (GOLD analysis project Ga0099364, IMG submission 73070) | Microcerotermes parvus P3 segment gut microbial communities from Pointe-Noire, Republic of the Congo - Th196 P3 | ecosystem: Host-associated > Arthropoda: Insects > Digestive system > Gut ... | reverse complement strand
GAAAAGATGAACAATCTCGATTTTAACCTCACGGGATTCCGTGAGGTTAAAGACCAACTTTCCGAACAGGGGTTTGCGTTGTCACCGAAACAGTGGATTGAAAGGACAAACGCAATCGGCATCGTTTCCAAAGCGGGGCGATACGGCGGAGGCACGTTCGCGCATCGTAACATCGCATTTGAATTTGCATCATGGCTTTCGCCTGAGTTCAAATATTATCTCATCAGCGAATTTGACCGTTTGAAAAATGATGAAGTTCGTCAGCAGGCTCTCGAATGGAATCTGCAACGCACCCTCTCAAAAATAAATTACCGCATCCATACCGACGCAATAAAAGAAGAAATTATCCCGAAGATTGTCACGAAGGCACAGGCTGGATTTGTTTACGCATCCGAAGCCGACCTACTCAACGTGGCTCTATTCGGAATGACGGCGGCAGAATGGCGAGCGACCAATCCGGACAAGGACGGCAATATGCGTGACCATGCCACGCTTGAACAACTCGTTGTGCTGTCGAATATGGAAAGTATTAACGCTTTGCTAATCCGTCAAGGACTACTGCAGAAGGAACGGCTAATCCAACTTAACAGCACGGCTATCACGCAAATGAAATCACTCGTCAGCGCGTCGGTTCAAAAACGGTTAAAGTGAAAAAACTTGCATTATTACGCGACGCGCCGTAGTTGATAGATGGTGACTTGGTGCGTTGAAATAATTAGGAGGGGGCTTTATGTTTAGGGCGAAACCTATGCTTGTGTTATCTCTGCTTATCCTGCTTTCCTCATGTTCTGCTTTGGAAAATGAACAACAAGCTCCGCCAAATGTCGATGAAATCATTTCTTCACAAGAAATTGATGAAAATGAAGTCGGTCTTGTCATATCTTCATCAAAAATCGATGAAATTGATGAAAGTGTTGTTGATCCTGTAAACCATGAGGATGATGAAACCGGTCTTGTCATATCTTCATCAAAAATCGATGAAATTGATGAAAGTGTTGTTGAGCCTGTAAGCAATGAGGATGATGAAACCGGTCTTGTCATAAGCGCAAATGACATTGACATTTTTAGACCGTTTGAAGCAACGATTATGGATATCAGCTTATACGATGAGTTAGAACTGCTAACTCAAAAGATTGGGCATCCCGATAGCATTGAAACTGTATTCGAGGGCACGTTCGGTGCTGATGTGTATTATTACCATTATGATTTTGGAAGAATCCGATTGCAACCGGGTCTAGACGATGATTATTATGTTAGTCATTTTAATATTTGGGGGGATGAAGCAGTTGGGCCGCGAGGTATAACGATAGGAGATTCAGTGCAAACTGTAATCGACAAATTTTCAATAAAAGAAGTGCGAACGTCAAGCGACTACGTCTTTTTTGCAAGCGAGTTTGATAAGTTTCTATATTTGGAGGGTGATGAAACCTATGGAATAATGTGTTGTGATGCCGATGGTGAAATAAAAGAAATATATTACCAATATGTAAATATCACAGATGAAACTTTTGAAGCGTGTGGTGTTCGCTTTGCCATTAATAATGGCAAGGTGACAGTCATGTCAATATTGGCACTTTATAATCACTGACGATTGTTTATTAGGCATTAAATACACGTTTAAGGCTCCGTCCTGAGACGGAGCCTTAACAGTCCCTTAAGTTACTAATACTTCCCAAAATCGTTGCCGTTGCCGAGAGTTTTGGGGATATCAGCATATGTGTTGAGAACTCTTATGGTTGACTCAGAATCCGCGCTGAATACCCGCCGCTCTTTTTTGTCTTTTAGCTTAAACTGCGAGATTAGTTCCTGCAATACCGTGGATTGGCTGCTCATTTCCTCCGAAGCGGCAGCGCTTTCCTCGGCAGTCGCACTGTTTTGCGTGACGACCTGCGCGATTTGATCGATTCCGATATTGATTTGTTCAAGGGCGACAGACTGTTCTTCCGACGCTCCGGCTATTTCATCGATGTGCTGATTGCTTTCGACTATACCGCCTACGATTTCGGCGAGGCTGTCCGCCGCGTCACTTGCGATATGCACACCAAGATTTGCCTTTTCGATCGAATTTTCAATTAGGCCGCTAGTGTCTTTTGCCGCCTCCGCGCTTTTTGCCGCCAAGTTGCGCACTTCTTCCGCAACCACAGCAAAACCCTTGCCATGCTGACCGGCACGAGCGGCTTCAACGGCGGCGTTGAGAGCCAAAATGTTGGTTTGAAACGCAATATCGTCTATTACTTTGATTACCTTACCTATTGAACTGCTCGCCTCATTGATCTCACTTACTGCCGTAATCATTTCATCCATATGCAGACTGCTCTGTTCCGCGTTGGTTTTGATGGTGTGTGCAAGCACGGCTGTTTTTCTTGCCATTTCGGCGTTTGATTTGGTCTTTGAAGAAATATCGGCGATAGAACTTGCAAATTCTTCAACCGACGCGGCCTGTTCCGTGCATCCTTGCGCGAGAGACTGCGCCCCGCCTGCTACCTGTTTTGCCCCTGTGCGGACTTGTTCCGAAGATAAAGTGATGTCTACAAACATCCGGTTCAGATTTTCAAGCATTTGATTCAAGGCAAGGCCCATCACATCTTCCTCGGAAAGTGTTTTGAAGGCTGTTGAAATATCTCCCTTCGCTATTGTATTCAGAGTAGCGGCAATATTAGAGACGTGTTCAACAAACGAAGCCGTCGCGCCGATACACTGACCTATTTCGTCCCTATTCTGTGAAAACTTGCCGATTACTTCAATATCTTCGGCTCGGAGGGAAATATCACCTGTTTTCCCGGCTTTTTTCATAAACGCGGTAAGCGACTGTAGTGGAGCGCTAATGATCCCTGAAATATATACTGCGAGGGTAATGGTGATAATAACCCCCGCTGCGGAAACGGAAATAATGATAGTCAGCAACCGCGATTTCAGCAGGCTGTTACCCTGATTAGTGCTTTCCATATACTGATCCTGCACTTCGATTAACTCAATCAAATAAGAAACAATAATATCGGAGACAGCATCAGAGGCTTTCATATTCTCATACAAAACAAGCGGTTCTGTCCCCGCCTTCGCGCCATCGAGTATTTCCTGTACCACGGGCTGTATGACATTGTAATAGTCATCCATGATCTCAGTCCAGAGATTCTGTGCGTTTTCCGTACGGATTGACTTGTGAAATTCGCCCATGCTGCGCTCAAATTTGCTGCCTGCTTCATTTGACTCTCTCGCCGAGGCGGAGAGTGCATCCGCATGACCGGCATTAAAAATGATTTCACTCATGCTCATGCGCAGACGTTCAAACGAATCTATTGCGACTGCCAGCTCATAAAGCGGCGATGCCACGCTGTACATTTCGTCCGAAGCGCTATCCATTGAGATGAGCCCAAAAATACCGGCAATGCTGATCAACAATGACAAAGCAAGCACTATACCAAAACTGAGCATGAGTTTCATGCCGATCTTAATGTTTTTCATAACGTTTTTCTCCTTCCGATTTCCGCAGCATACTACGACCTATATTCTATTGTAGAAGGTAATAGTAACTCTAACACCCGCATACTTGCCAATACTTTTTATTCATAGTTGTATTACTTTTGGCAATCTATGTTAAAAACAGTGTTAAAAGTAAAAATAAGTGTTGACCGCAGGTTGTTTGATATGCTATAATGCATTTTACCTGTCGGCAGATGGGTTGATTTTTTCGTGCAAATTTTCACAAATTGCCGTAATCAAATTGTTTGCCAATCTAATTCAGGGAGGCGAAAGGAGAATGAGCGCCGTTATGAGAGTAAAAGTAACACTCAGATGCAACGAATGTAAGCAAAGAAACTACAACACGATGAAAAACAAGAAGAACACGCCGAACCGGCTCGAAATGAACAAGTATTGCCGATTCTGCCGTAAACACACCGTACACAGTGAAACGAAATAAGGAGGACGTGTCATAATGGCAGATGAAAAAAAAGAACAACAAAGCGCAAAAACTCCGGCAAAACCCAAAGCAAAAGGCATGAACAGATTCACGAGATGGTTTCGGGAAATGCGCAGCGAGTTGAAAAAGGTCGTATGGCCGACACCCAAACAGATTCTGAACAACACGATTGTCGCATTGTCTGTTATGGCTGTTTCCGCTGTTGCCATTTGGTTGCTTGATCAGGTAGGCGGACAGATTTTCCAAGCTATCAGAACACTTGGAGGCAGGTTATAGTTTATGTCTGATGAAGCAAGATGGTATGTGGTTCACACATATTCCGGCTATGAGAACGCTGTTGCCGCCACCATAGAAAAAGCCGCTGAAAATCGCAGAATGTTGGATCAAATCATCGAGGTCAAGATACCGATGGAAACAGTTACCGAGATTCACGATTCTCAGTCAAAGACCGTCGAGCGCAAGACATTCCCCGGTTATGTCCTCATAAAGATGGTAATGAACGATGTTAGTTGGCATCTGGTTCGTAATGTACGTGGTGTCACAGGGTTCGTAGGTTCGGCAAACAAAGCTATCCCGCTGAGTGAAGAAGAAATTCTCACTCTCGGCATAGAAAAGCATGAGATTATTGTCGGTTATGAAGTTGGAAGCACAGTCAAAGTAATCGACGGTCCGCTCGAAGGATTCTTGGGAACAGTTGATGAGCTCGAGTTTGACAAAAGCAGGGTGCGCGTCATCGTATCCATGTTTGGGCGCGAGACACCCGTTGATTTGGATTTCGACCAAATCGAAGCAACCTAACACGCTCAGCGCAGCGTTTTGACTGTCCCCGCAGGGTACGGCGGCAGTCAAACAAGCGCCGTAGGGTTTACGGCGCAGTGGGAGGAGCGGTAACGCTCCGACAACAAATACCACATTTTATTAGGAGGTGCTCAAGTGGCACAAAAAACAGCAAAAGTTACAGGGATTATTAAACTTCAAATCCCTGCCGGCAAAGCGACGCCGGCCCCCCCCGTAGGTCCCGCGCTCGGTCAGCATGGCGTAAACATCGGTGCATTTACAAAAGACTTTAATGATCGCACAAAAAACGACGTTGGCATGATGATACCCGTTGTTATCACGGTTTATGCAGACCGCACATTTTCTTTTATCACAAAGACCCCTCCCGTTCCAAATCTCTTGAAAAAAGCTTGTAATATTGAAAAAGGCTCCGGTGTTCCAAACAAGGACAAGGTTGCCACAATATCACAAGAGGAAGTCCGCAAGATAGCCGAAATCAAAATGCCGGATCTCAACGCCGGAAGTATTGAGGCTGCGATGGCTATGGTCGCGGGTACAGCCCGCAGCATGGGCATCTCGGTAACGGAGGGCTAGAGAATATGTTTAGAGGAAAAAATTATAAAGAGAGCGCAAAGCTAGTTGACCGCGCAAACCTATACGATCCCGCTGATGCTTTTGGTTTGGTTATCAAAGCGTCCAAAGCGAAATTTGACGAGACCGTGGAGCTGCACCTTAAGCTCGGTGTTGACTCACGCCACGCAGACCAACAAGTCCGCGGCGCGATAGTCCTCCCGCACGGCACGGGTAAAACCCGCAAAGTTTTGGTATTTTGTAAAGACGAGCGCATACAGGAAGCCATTGATGCAGGCGCGGATTTTGCCGGTGGTCAAGACCTTGTGGATCGTATCACAAAAGAAAACTTCTTTGATTATGATGTTGTGGTCGCTACACCCGATATGATGGGTATTGTCGGCCGCTTGGGTAAAATACTCGGCCCAAAAGGCCTTATGCCGACACCCAAAGCCGGAACGGTTACCCCCAATATCAATCAGGCGATTGCCGAGATCAAAGCCGGTAAGATCGAGTACCGCCTTGATAAGACCAATATCATTCACTGCCCCATCGGCAAGGTTTCGTTTGGCGTAGAAAAACTGGTTGACAACTATACCGCGCTTTTGGGCGCAGTCATCAAGGCGAAACCCGCAGTCGCAAAAGGCCAATACATCAGGAGCTGTGTTACAGCCTCCACAATGGGCCCCGGCATCAAAATCAACGCACTGAAACAAGTCTAATAATAAACAAAAAAAGGTGTGGCGTTTTCGATATGCCGCACCTTTTTTGTATTACCCTAAACCCTAATTCAAGATTCTTCACTGCGTTCAGAATGACACGTCTCAACCACAACTCCTAACTCCTCATTCCTGTAATGCCACAACTAAAAGTACCGAGGCTTATGGCATTATAACGACAAACCCACGAGGACAGTAAATGAGTTTAATCCTAATCCCTAACTTTTTCCCCATAACGTCTATCCATTTCGCCGACAAAAGCTAGGACTTTTGCTACGGCTTCGTACATTTCGGGGGATATTTCATCCCCTACGCTGATTCGGGAGAGCATAGCCGTAAGGTTGGGGTCGGGTAAAACGGGGACACCGGACTCCTTTGCGACGGAGACTATTTTCTCAGCGAGATAACCCTCACCAAACGCCGCTAATATCGGAGCCTCATGTTCATCAGGCGCATAACTAATCGCGGCAGCCCGCTTTACATTTTTTTTGTTATCGTCCATAAACGTCAAATCCTAAATTCTAATCCCTAATCCCTAATAAGCAAGCCGTCGCCGTGCTATGTGTTCCTCCACCGCCCATTATCGTCATCCATGCGATAAAAGGCTCGCTCCGCATCCATGCTCCGCTTTCCGGAATCACATAGCCCGCCTCCTAACTCCTAATTCCTAACTCCTAATTGAATAAACTATATCCTAAAATCAATGTGCCCGGCGCGGCCGGCTGTGTATCTGTTGAGCGTTTTGAGTGCCGTGAGTGGTGTTGTCTCGGCTTCCGAAAATGATATCGAGGTGCTTGTGAGCTTAAATCCGGCTTCCGCTAACATATTATACAATAAAACGGTGTTATCGCTAAAAAATTCTTTTTCCTGTTCCCCTGCGACTTCCATTTGAATCGATACATCCTTCTTGCGGATATTAACCAATGCCTCCCAGCGTCCCATGTTTTCAAGGTCGATAGCAAGTAGAATATTTACGTTTTCAGGGTCGGGTTTCCTGCCGCCTTTACGCTTAAACAGATATAACTCAGCCGTTTTGTTTTCGTCGCCTATTCTTACAGGAAACTGCATATATGTAAACTGGCCGATATTGTTGAGTAAACGTACATGATCCATAAGACCGCGTGTTTGCTCAAGCATTTCCGCTTTTGCCGGGGGAGATGCTTTTGAAATCGCTTCTTCTATAAACGCCAAACGCGCAAAAAGTTCTTCTTTTGCTGTTCTGAGCCGATCACCCGCGTTTTCATCAAATCTCTCTATGCGGGTGAAAAGGCTTTCAAGCAGGTTTTTCAGCTTGTCGGTATCTCCGCCCGCGATATGTTTGGATTCTTCGGCGACACGGACGAGCATATTTGAGAATTTTGTCACAGCTTCTGGAGGGGAGTCACGAAATTCAGGAAGCTCCGATATGGCATTTGCGATTGTTTTTGCAATTTGTGAGTTTTCATTATTCAGAGGCGAAAAACTGTCGGGTGCGGGATTGGATTTAATATTAGATTCAATATTGGATTCAACATTGGCATTATTGGGTATAAAAGAGGTATTATCGCTGCGGGCTGACGGAATATGCTCGTTTTGCGCGGGCAGACTTGCCGGTGCGCGTTCATCGGATGGTTTTATCATATTTTCTTCTGCGGGACTGCCGCCCGAAATGCCGGATTTTTCGTCTGAAACGTCCGTAATGAGGGGAGTTTTATCCGCGATTTCAAGCGAATCATCATTAATAATAGAATTTTGTAGAATATTTGCGTTTTTTATTGCATTTGTGCTTTGCAAATCAGTATCGTTATGTGTTATAATAACTCCGTTGTTCATAGTGGACTTTTCTATATGTGTCATCAAATCAGTAAGCGGTGCTGAGTTTGCGTTTTCAGATTGTTGCGTTAAGTCTTGTGAATACTGCGTTTCTGCCGCATCAGAAACCGTTTCTGAAGACACTAGCATATTAAGCAGCCGCTCGATGATAGCGTCGGTTTTCGCGCCGTCCGCCAGTAGCGACAGAGCCGCTTTTGTTAAGTTTTCATCGCCAAAAAGTTTATTTGATGCCAAAAACGCCGCTTCTTCAAGTTTCATACCGGGATTTTGTTGAAGTATTTCCCGCATCATCTTTGCTGTCGATTCATTAACGGGGAGATTAAGATCGGCAAGCCCCTTTGCCATATACGCAAGGCTCTTGTCTTCAAAATCCCGCACCAATTTCAGCAGCTCGTTATATGGGATATCCCGGCTCTCGTCTCCGACTATAGAAAGTACAACATTTCCGTCGTCTCTCCCTACGACCTCCAAAAGCATTTTATCGCCGGGGAAAAGCGTAACATCCGAGTCCAGTCTCGCGCTGAACACTTTACCGTCATCAAGTTTCATCTCAACGGTATTGTCGTCACGCAGTGAAAGCACTTCAGCTCTGATACGCTCACCATTTCTTAAAGTATCCGTAAACGTGCCTTTTTCGGGGCTGATTCTCAGACCGCCCTGAACAAGAATTTGTGAAGGATCAATTTTCATAGTTGTTACCTCATGGGTTACTTTTTTACACTTACTATTGAATTATCGTAATAATCAGGCATACACTTAAATGACAACCGGGGAAGTTGGTACACAATGAGCTTTGATAATGATAAAGATACAATAAAAAACCTTGACGTTTTCAAAGAAATTGGTAATATAGGAGCAGGTCATGCCGCTTCGGCGTTAGCGGGTTTGTTAAACACGAAGATTAGCATGACAGTTCCCGAGTCTTCGGTCGTGCCGTTTAACAGTATTCTGGGAGTGATGGAAGGCCCCGAAACCCTTATTGCCGGTGTGCTTATAGATGTTTCGGGTGACTTAAACGGTTATATCCTGCTAATGCTTCAACTGAAAGACGCGATGGCTATGGTTTCCCGCGCTTTGGAACAAGAGCCGCGAGAGGTCAGCGACACAGAATGTGAGCTGACTGATATGGAAAACGATACCCTTTTGGAGATCGCGAATATCATCGTAGGTTCGTTTCTTTCCGCAATATCTTCCTTTACCGGATTGAAGATTATTCCCGCTGTGCCGCAGCTTGCGATAGATATGCTCGGCTCTATCCTCAGCATCGCGATGGTCGAATACGGCAAGATCGGCGACTCGTGTTTATTCCTCAAAACACAGTTTGTGGATCCCACCGAAGAAATCTCCGGACATTTCTTCTTGATTCCTGACTATAATTCGTATAAAATACTACTTAAATCATTAGGATTGGACGATTGATATGGCACTTATCGTAGTTGGAATGGCTGATTTGAAGGTTGCCAGAGCGCCGGACACCCTGACGACTCTGGGTCTTGGGTCATGTATTGGTATTACCCTTTTTGATAAATCAAGAAAAATCGCAGGGATGGCGCATATCATGCTACCCACTTATAAGGGCTTTGAAGGTCAGAATAAGGCTAAATTTGCCGATTCCGCCCTTATCGAGCTGCTTAACCAGATGACGCGTATGGGTGCGTCAAGAAGCGCACTCGTGGCTAAGATCGCAGGCGGCGCTCATATGTTTGGGAAATCGCAGAACAATGATATGTTAAAGATCGGTGAGCGTAACGCGGCCGCCAGCCTTGCGATTCTCAAACAGCTTGCTATCCCGGTTCACGCAAATGATACAGGAGGCACACGCGGGCGCACGATAGAGCTCAACTCCGAATCCGGCGCGTTAAAGATCAAAATGGTCGGAGCGGGAGAGAAGTTCATTTAGGATTTAGGATTAAATTCCCCTCTGGGGAGGGGTGGCGCGAAGCGACGGGGTGGTTCTGCGAGGCGAAGTCGAGCAGAGGTCGCCGTCCGCAGACGGCGGGGGCTGTAGGGGTATAGGAATTTTTAACTAATATTACAGTATCAAAATTCCGATAAGCAGATTATATAGAGGCAGAAATAGAGACATAAGTAGAATATTTATTTTCAATAATGGGGAGGAACACAATAATGTCGAAGGTATTAATCGTTGACGATGCCGCGTTTATGCGAATATCTATCAAGAATATGCTCACGAAAAACGGTTATGAAGTCGTCGGCGAGGCTGAGAACGGCGCTGTTGGCGTGGAGCTCTTTAAGGACTTACATCCTGACATCGTCACGATGGATATTACCATGCCTGAGATGACCGGGTTGGAAGCGCTTAAAGAGATTACAAAGATTGACCCGAGTGCTAAAGTAGTCATGGTTTCCGCAATGGGGCAAGAGTCAATGGTTCGCGAGGCAATAGTTTCCGGCGCGAAAGGTTTTATCGTTAAACCATTTAAGGAAGAAGGAATTATCGCGGCAATTAAGAAATTAGGATAAGAAATTAGGATAAGAAATGGTAGGTGACTAAGATGGCGGTACTGGATCCCATGCTTGATGTATTCATATTTGAAACACAACAACTCTTGGAGTCACTTGAAGATGTTTTACTTCAAAGTGAAAAGGACAAGGCACTTACTGAGGACCATATCAACGAGATTTTCCGCGTAATGCACACGATAAAAGGTTCTTCATCAATGATGTCGTTTGACAATCTTGCCAAACTTGCACACGCTCTTGAAGATATGTTTGACAAGATTCGTGAAGGAAAGACACGCAAAGACGCTGATTCGCTCGAAGGTGTTGTAGAGCTTGTTCTTGACGCGTCTGACAAGTTCAAAGCGGAAATCAACAAACTATTGGCAGGCGTCGAGTCAGACGGAGATTTTAGTGATCTCAGCGGCAAGATTCACAAGTATTTGGAGAGTATTACCGGTGATGCCCCGTCAGCCTCGGCAGGGGGCGATACGTCTTCCGCTGCGGTTTCGGCGGGTGAAGACTCCGATATGACGGACTATGGCACTCCTTTTTACAAGATTCGAATCGTTTTTGAGCCCGGTTGCCAGATGGAAAACCTACGCGCTTTTGGTGTTGTCACTGAACTAAATCCGCATTGTCAAAGGCTCATCCATAAACCGGCTGATTTAGATGACAACGATGCCGCTGAAGAAATAGTCCGTGATGGGCTTATCATGTATATCCAAACAGCGGAAAATCCGGACACGCTCCAGAAAATGTGTGACGGAGTGATGTTTGTTGTCTCGGCAAGCGTTATCTCGCTCCCGCCGGATAGTGATGAGCTGCCGGTATCCATGCGCCGGAAACCTCCCGCAGAGCAGGGCGGCGATGACAAACCCGTTACGGAAAGACCCGCCACCGAGTTTACATCCAAGCAAAACTTCATCAGCGTTAATGTCAACAAGCTTGACAAGCTTATGAACTTGATGGGCGAGATAGTCACCACGGAGTCTATGGTCACAAAGAATCCCGAAGTGGCTAATTTGCATATCGACTCTTTTGAACGCAGCAGTCAAGAATTAAGAAAACTTATCAATGAGCTTCAGGACATCGTTATGTCGATACGTATGCTGCCTGTCTCAAACTCTTTCCACAAGATGCACCGTATCGTCAGGGATGTCAGCAAAAAGGTCGGCAAAGAGGTTGAACTTATTCTCATCGGCGAAGAAACAGAGGTTGATAAGAATATCATCGACACGTTAACAGACCCCCTCATGCACCTTATCCGCAACGCTGTTGACCACGGCATCGAAACACCTGATGTCCGTATGAAAAGCGGCAAACCCGCGCAGGGTAAGCTCACCCTCGAAGCGCGTAATGCGGGCGGCGATGTTGTGATTATTATTTCCGATGACGGTCAGGGGCTTGACCGCAACAAACTCATCAGAAAAGCGGCTGAAAAAGGCCTCCTTACCAAACCCGAACATGAGATGAGCGACAAAGAGGCATATCAGCTTATCTTAGCTCCGGGGTTCTCCACAAATGATGAAGTGACAGAGTTCTCAGGACGCGGCGTTGGCATGGATGTTGTTAAACAAAACATTGACAAGGTTGGCGGCACTATCTCCCTAGAGAGCGTACCCGGTCAGGGTATGACGGTGCAAATCCGCATCCCGCTTACGCTCGCTATTATAGACGGTATGAAACTACGCGTCGGCAAGCTCATCTTCATAGTCCCGATGCTGTCTATCCAAGAGAGCTTCAAATCCAGCGAGGTATTCCTTGATCCTGACGGCGGCGAGATGATTATGATACGCGGCGAATGTTATCCCGTGCTCAGGTTATATAGGATATTCGATATTGAGCCTGATTTTGAATCTTTGGACGACGGCATACTCATTATGATTTCCACAGATACGACGACATTCTGCCTCTTTGTTGACGAGCTTATCGGCGAACAGCAGGCGGTCATCAAACCGCTCCCCGAATACATCCAAAAACACAACACAGGTATGCATGGTATCGGCGGCTGCGCTGTCTTGGGTGACGGTTCGATCAGCTTGATAATTGACATTAACAGTTTAGTGGTTGAATAAAAAAGTTAATAAAAAAGGGCGGTCGCCGACCGCCCTTTTTTCGTATCCTTAACCATCAACAATCGTTGAAATATCATACGGTGTGGATTGATACACATAATAATTCAGCCAGTTTGAGTACAATAGCTGTGCGTGTGCACGCCAGCTTACTATAGGGGTCGTTTCCGGGTCGTCGTTTGGGAAATAGTTTTTGGGCACGCCTACGGGCAGTCCTTTTTTTACATCACGAAAATATTCCAATGCTAATGTTTCCGCGTCATATTCAGGATGTCCTGTGATAAAAATCCTGCGGTTGTCGGAAGATTTTACTATACAGACTCCGGCATCATCGGAAACAGCCACAAGTTCCAGCTCCGGTATCGCCAAGATATCATCTTCAAAAACACAAGTATAACGCGAATGAGGCATCAAAAATGAATCGTCAAAGCCTCGGAAAAGCGGAGATTGGGGCATAAGGACAGTATGGTCAAAAACACCGGAGAGCTTAGGTCCGAGCGGGTGTTTGGTTACGCCATAATGATAGAAAAGCCCGGCTTGTGCCCCCCAACAGATATGTAATGTAGAGTGGACGTTGCGCGACGACCATTCCATGATCTCACAAAGCTCGCTCCAATAATCAACATCTTCAAATTCGAGGTTTTCTACAGGCGCTCCGGTAATAATCATTCCGTCGTATTGATGATCACGGACTTTATCAAAAGAGGTGTAGAATGATGCCAAATGCCTCGGGTCTACATTCTTTGACTCATGGCTGATCGTCTGCAAAAATTCTACTTCAATTTGCAGCGGGGTATTAGAGAGTTTCCGCAGAAGCTGTGTCTCGGTGACGATTTTAGTGGGCATAAGATTGAGTATCAGCAGACGAAGCGGACGAATATCCTGATGTATCGCACGATATTCCGTCATTACAAAGATATTCTCGCCCTCAAGCACATTCTTTGATGGTAATTGATCAGGTATTTTGATTGGCATATTATAACCTCCGGTTTAGGATTTAGGGGTTAGGGGTTAGGATTTAGGGATTAGGGATTAGGGATTAGGGGTTACGTGGGCAAAATTCCCCTCTGGGGAGGGGTGTCACGGAGTGACGGGGTGGTTCTGCGAGGCGAAGCCGAGCAGAGGTTCCCCCGCAGGGTAATTATTTTATTTCAGCAAGTCCAATTATATATTTCGCAAACTCCAATGCGTTGCAGGATTTTGCTGCCCGCGCTATAAACAATAAATCTCGTTGGTCGTTCATATTATACACTTTTGAGAGCAACTGCACAATCTCATCATGGGATATGTTATTCTTTAGCAACGCCGCGATATAATTGTTCAATACCCCATCCTGTGTTTTATCTGCCGTAAGTGTCATCGTTGCCGCTCTGACGACACCCGGAAGGTCGCCAAGACCCTTTGACGCTATCATCATCTGCCAGAATAAGATTACGGGGTTTAACGCAAGTGTCTCTGATTCTGTGTGAGAGACAGTGCCGAGCAGTTTCTTTTCGCATGAGGTTAGAATCTCCATAGCCTCTTTATACCGTCCTCTTTTGTTAAAAATAACGGCTTGGCAATATTCAAAATCAAGGTCGCCGGGAAATTCCTCACGAGCCGCTTTACACAGGGTCTCCTTTTCCGTAAGAGCGCTATCCGTATCTTGCGGACGGGTTAGAATAAACATAAATGCTCTTTTTCTGAGCGCAGGCAGAACATCCCCATCGCCATCTAAAACTTCGCGGAAAAGCCGTTCTGTCTCGGCGAGGCTTTCAGGGTCTCCTTTGGACTTCAGCGAGTCCGCGAGATAACCTTTCATGTTCATGTCATTTGGTCTGTCTTTTAGCTCATCCCTCAACAGTTTGATGTTGCGGTCGAGTTTCTGTGTGTCTAAATACGCAGTTTCGGTATATCCGGTATGGACTATAGCGATATCGTCAGCAAGCACGGTGTTTTCCTGAGCTACACTAAGCGACTCATGGATCCTGCCCACATAACGTATAGAAGGGAGGTTACGGAACACACGGCCTTGTTCATTGACGGCGGCGGTATTGCCATTGTCGTCCATTTGCAGCCATGGGCAATGAAGGACAAGCCAGTTCTCGCGCATTAGCGGATCGGCTTGGATTTTCTTGATATGACCCATCATCTTCTTTGCGTGTTCTTTTGTAAAATATTCATCAGCGTCAAGAAATGCTATCCAGTTGCCGCTTGCCTGCTCGATAGCGAAATTCTTTGCCGCCCCGAAGTCGTTTATCCACTCAAAATAGACGACCTTTGCGCCCATTTTTTCAGCCAGCTCAACGGTGCGGTCTGTCGAGCCGGTATCAACAACAATCTGCTCAAACGCAATACCTTTCGCCCAACCAAGCGCGGTTTCGATGTTCTTTTCCTCATTCTTGACAATCATCACCTGAGAGAGCCGCACAAGAGGCTGAGCGGGCTGAGGTTTTTTCTTCTTCTTTTTCTTCTGCGCCATAGTCCGCACCTCGATTTCGTTTTGCTTATAATATCATATGACGTGGTGAAAAACAATGAAAAACCCGCCCGGGTTTTAAAACCCGAGCGGGAAATGTTGAATGTAGTTTCTAACCAAGGAGTTGCAACACGCCTTGCGGCAGTGCGTTAGCTTGTGCTAACATTGCTGTTGAGCTTTGGAATAGGATGTTGTTCTTCGTAAACTCTGTCATCATCTTTGCTATATCCGCGTCTCTTATGCGGCTTTCTGATGCGGCGAGGTTTTCGGCTGAGACGTCGAGGTTTTGAATTTTGAATTCGAGGCGATTCTGCAGAGCACCAAGCGCGGCGCGTTGATTTGAAATGATATTGATTGCGGCGTTTACGATTGAGATAGCGGCCGATGCGCTTGCCCTGTCACGGAGATGGACTAATTCTTCATCGCTGTAAGTTACGGAGCCGTCAGTGACTTCTACCCAGTTTTGAAGTGTGCGTAGTTCTTCCCATTTGGTGTCGTCCACATTACCGTCCGCGTCAATCGTGCCGGAAATGATACCCCAGTCCATTCTGAGGATATTGATATCCAACTCGTCTTGGAAGTTCGCGCCGGATTGAACAACAAATGTTCTGCCATCTATCTTTACGCCATCAACATCGAAACGACCGTTAATATTGTCAAAATTACCGTCAATGATACCCATGTCGTTAAACTTGGTTTTGTTTGCGGTATCGTCAATTTCTTTGATGAGTTCCTGAAACTCGGCATTGAGGGCTTCACGGTCTACAGCGTTTTGGTTTGAGTCTGATGCCGCTTGAACCGCCAGCTCGCGCATTCTTTGAAGAACGTCATGGGACGTCTGTAACGCTCCTTCTGCCGTCTGTACTAACGAGATGGCATCCTGAGCGTTTTTGCTTGCCATGTTGAGGCCGCGAATTTGGGCGCGCATCTTCTCAGAGATGGCGAGACCCGCCGCATCGTCCGCTGAACGGTTGATACGATAGCCGGAACTGAGTTTTTCGACGTTTTTGCCAATGCTGCTGGCATTGAGGTTGTACTGTCTGTGGCTGTTAAGGGCTGTAATGTTGTTGTTAATACGCATGGTACACGCTTCCTTTCATTTTAACCCACCGAGAGTGTCCTTTCTCCCCGGGATCGAAACATTTTTCTTAAGCGCATCCATGCATCTTATCTTTCATTTCAAAATATATTATCGTCACATTTTTACGAAACTTTAGCGTTTTCCTTAAAAAATATCCCCTCAACACAAGTAGCCATCGTCATCTAAATCCTAACCCCTAAATCCTAGCCCCTAACGAAAATAATTCGCCCGGGTCGTAAGACCCGGGCGATGCGCGCTTTGATATATAGTGCCGCGACCGCGGCGCTGCCTATGGAATTTTGGCTCACGATAGGAGCGACGCGTTGTCGCCGCAACCCTATTTTATCCCAGCAGTTGCAGTACGCTCTGAGGCAGCATATTCGCTTGTGCAAGCATAGCGGTTGATGCCTGGAAGAGTATGTTGTTTCTTGTGAACTGGGTCATCGTTTTCGCCATGTCGGCGTCTCTTATACGGCTTTCCGCAGCCTGGAGATTCTCTGCGGAGATGTCGAGGTTTTGAATTTTGAACTCAAGGCGGTTCTGAAGCGCACCGAGCTCAGAACGTTGTGTGGAGACCACGTTGATGGCGGCGTTTGTGATGGAGATGGCCGCTCTGGCGTTGAGGCGTGTGTGGAGGTTGATACTCTCCGGGTTCGAGTCACCGCCATGCTCGCTTGCGATATTCCACGTGCCGCCTTTTTCCTCTACAATATCCTCGGCATCCGGAGCTTCTTCGCCTACCAATGCACCTTCGGAAATCGTTTTCCAGTCCATCGTTTTGATGGTGATGCCTAATTGGTCGCCCATGTTCGCGCCCGACTGAATAACGAAGGATTGCCCAGTGGGATTCATCGTATCATTACCTAAGTCATAGGTACCATCGATGAGTCCCATGTTGTTAAACTTCGTTTTGGCGGCCGTGTCGTTGATCTCGTTGATGAGCTGTTGATACTCGGCATTGAGCGCGTCACGGTCGACTTCGACTTGGTTTGTGTCTGATGCCGCCTGAACCGCGAGTTCACGCATCCTCTGAAGGATATCGTGTGTGGTCTGGAGAGCGCCCTCTGCGGTTTGTACAAGGGAGATACCGTCTTGTGAGTTTTTGCTCGCCATGTTGAGACCGCGGATCTGGGCACGCATTTTTTCGGAGATTGCGAGTCCGGCTGCATCGTCGCCTGCGCGATTGATTCTGTAACCGGAGCTGAGTTTTTCGACATTCTTGCCGATGGCATTTCCGTTGATACCGTACTGTCTGTGGCTGTTCAGAGCCATGATGTTGTTGTTAATACGCATGATAATCGATTCCTTTCTTTTTTACCGGAGTGTCCTTACTCTCGGTTGTTGGTTTTTTCTTATTTCATAAACCCTTTCCGGGGCGCGCATCCCATCCGGGGTAAAATGACTCCTCCTTGTGTTAGGGGTTTGTGGGCGGGCGTGGAACCCGCCCCGTTTTGATGCTTTGCTATTGAATTCTTCAATTAGATTATCGGTAGATTATTGCGAAACTTTAGCGTTTTTTGGCAGATATTATAAGTTTTTCAAAAAAATTCGCCCGAGCCAACGAGGCTCGGGCGGTAACGCGCGCGCTTTGATGTCCACTGCGGGACAGATTTTTTGGACTTCGCCGCACACGCGGCGCTCCCTTTGAGTTTTTGACTCTTGTGCAATGAGGCACTAGGGTAGCGGCAGCGTGGTTCGCCGTTACCTTTAGCCGAGCAGTTGCAGTACGCCTTGCGGCAGCATATTCGCTTGAGCAAGCATAGCGGTAGAGGCTTGGAACAAAATATTATCCCGGGTGAATTTTGTCATCTGTTTTGCCATGTCTACGTCGCGTATGCGGCTTTCTGCTGCCTGCAGGTTTTCGGCTGAAATGTCGAGGTTTTGGATCTTAAACTCAAGACGGTTTTGCAGGGCGCCAAGCTCGGAGCGTTGAGTGGAGACTACATTGATGGCGGCGTTTGTGATGGAGATCGCCGCTCTCGCGTTCAGGCGAGTGTGGAGGTTTACTTCAAGCGGATTGGAGTTGTCGCCATGTTCGTCAGCGAGTTTCCATGTAGCTCCCTTATCTTCCGCTATTTCTTGGGTTTCCGGACGCTGGAGGTCGATGTCTCCTTCAAATGCGTCTTGCGTAATTGTAACCCAGTCCATCCTAGTGATGTTGATGCCAAGCTCGTCTCCCATGTTCGCGCCGGATTGGATTACGAAACTTACGCCGACGGTTCCGTCAAAGTGGCCGTTCACTGCATCATAGGTTCCGTCAATGAGACCCATGTTGTTAAACTTCGTCTTTGCCGCTGTGTCGTTTATCTCGTTGATGAGCTGTTGAAACTCGGCATTGAGAGCGTCACGGTCGACTTCGATTTGGTTTGTGTCGGATGCCGCTTGAACGGCGAGTTCGCGCATTCTTTGAAGGACATCGTGAGTGGTTTGGAGAGCGCCTTCCGCTGTTTGCACGAGGGAGATACCATCTTGTGAGTTTTTGCTCGCCATATTCAGACCGCGGATTTGGGCACGCATTTTCTCAGAAATCGCGAGACCTGCCGCGTCGTCGGCGGAGCGGTTGATCCGATAGCCGGAGCTGAGTTTTTCGACATTCTTGCCGAGTGAATTGTTGTTGATGCCGTACTGTCTGTGGCTGTTAAGAGCCATGATGTTATTGTTGATACGCATAATTTTCGCTTCCTTTCGTTATTGACCGGAGTTTCCATACCCTCGGTTCTAATGGTAGTTTATTTTTTATTTCATAACTCGTTTCGGGGCGCGCGACCCGTCCGAAGTTAATGACATCTTGTTAGGATTTAGGATTTAGGATTTAGGATTTAGGGGTTAGGGGATCGGGGGTTTTCCTTTTTCCTCTTTTCCTTTGTTCCTTGTATGATGTGCATTTACCATTATTGCAAGAATCGTTCGCAGGGCACCTCCTTTTCGGTCAATCCGAAAAACGATAAACGTTTAATAATCTTTCTACATTTATCTATATCGTCATTTTAGGTTTTTACTTTAATAATTTCTTAATAAATTAAAAAAATAACAAATGCCCAAGTCAAAAGACTCGGGCATTTGTCTATATGACATTCGCGTTCGGCCCTCTTTTTCGACCGCGCCCCATTAGGGTATAGCGGCGAGTGGTCGCTTTATCAACCACTAAGCGTAGGCCGGAATTCCTACCTCGGCGCCGCTTCCTAAGAGAGGCGGGCCTCTGGGGTCGCCGGTGGGGCCGATTGTCTCGCCGACCCCTCCTACCCCAGGAGTTGGAGGACGCCTTGCGGCAGGGCATTAGCCTGCGCAAGCATTGCTGTCGAAGCCTGGAAGAGGATATTGTTTTTGGTGAACTGCGTCATCATCTTCGCCATATCGGCGTCTCTTATGCGGCTTTCGGCTGCTTGGAGATTTTCAGAGGAGATGTCGAGGTTTTGGATTTTGAACTCGAGGCGGTTTTGGAGCGCACCAAGCTCGGAACGTTGGGTGGAGACCACATTGATAGCGGCGTTAACTACCGAGATTGCAGCGCTGGCGTTCGGGCGAGTGTGAAGGTTGACGTTAAGCGGATTTGAATTGCTGCCATGCTCGCTGGCGATATTCCAACTGCCGCCTTGTTTGTCAACTTCTGTTTCGTTATCAGGTGTCTGACTTGCCTCAGTGCCTCCTAATGCTTTTGCTGAGATCGTCATCCAGTCCATCTTGTCAATGTTGATGCTCAGTTCGTCGCCCATGTTCGCGCCGGATTGAACATAGAAGGATGTACCTTCACCGTCTCCGTCCAACGCATAAGTCCCGTCTATCAGACCCATGTTGTTGAATTTTGTTTTGTCTGCCGTATCGTTTATTTCGTTAATGAGCTGTTGGAACTCGGCGTTTAGGGCATCGCGGTCGACTTCGACTTGGTTTGTGTCAGATGCCGACTGGACTGCCAGCTCGCGCATCCTCTGAAGGATGTCGTGCGAGGTCTGGAGTGCGCCTTCGGCAGTCTGTACGAGGCTGATAGCGTCTTGTGAGTTTTTGCTCGCCATATTCAGTCCGCGAATTTGGGCGCGCATTTTCTCGGAGATCGCGAGTCCGGCTGCGTCGTCGCCTGCGCGATTGATTCTGAAACCGGAACTGAGTTTTTCGACATTTTTGCCGATTGCACTGCCGTTAACACCATACTGTCTGTGGCTGTTAAGCGCCATAATATTGTTGTTAATACGCATGATTTTCGCTTCCTTTCGTTAATCTCGAAGGTTTCCTTACCTTCGGACTGTTTTATGCGTTGCGGGCGGATGATATCCGCCCCTACGCGGGGGTTGGTTTCGATTCCTTTCGCTTATCCGGGGGCATCCTTGCCTCCGATTTGTCTAATGCGCGCTGCTTCGTTTTGGGGTGGAATTCCCATCACCCTCCCCTGAGGGGAATTAAGTTCCGTTAGCGGAGGAGTTGGAGGACTCCCTGCGGGAGTGAGTTTGCCTGTGCCAGCATTGCCGTTGAGGCTTGGAAAAGGATGTTGTTTTTCGTAAACTGAGTCATCATCTTCGCCATGTCTGCGTCACGGATGCGGCTTTCGGCTGCTTGGAGGTTCTCGGAGGAGATGTCAAGATTCTGAATCTTGAACTCCAAGCGGTTTTGTAATGCACCAAGCTCGGAGCGTTGGGTAGAGACCACGTTGATAGCGGCGTTTACGACTGAGATTGCCGCCGAGGCAAACTCACGCGTGTGGAGATTGACCGCATTGTCATTTCCGGCTTCGCCGACATTCACCGTTATATTCAAGGTGGTGTCTACTGTACCGTGAGTTCCAATAGCGGTGAAATCAACGCCGGTGGCAGTTACTGCTTCATCGGAAATCGTTTCCCAGTCCATTGATTTGATCTCAATCGACAGTTCGTCAAGCATATTCGCGCCCGATTGGACGGTGAAATCGCCGATGTGGTTTTCGTGACCTTCTTCAAAAGAACCGTCAATAAGCCCCATGTTGTTGAACTTGGTCTTTTCAGCCGTGTCGTTGATCTCCGCAATGAGTTGCTGGAACTCGGCGTTGAGCGCCTCGCGGTCTACCTTGACTTGGTTTGTGTCCGATGCCGCTTGAACCGCCAGCTCGCGCATCCTCTGGAGGATGTCATGCGAGGTCTGGAGAGCGCCTTCCGCAGTCTGTACGAGGCTGATAGCATCTTGTGAGTTTTTGCTTGCCATGTTGAGACCGCGAATCTGAGCGCGCATTTTTTCGGAGATAGCTAAACCCGCCGCATCATCTCCAGCCCGGTTTATTCTAAAACCGGAACTGAGTTTCTCGACGTTCTTGCCAATCGCACTACCGTTAACACCATACTGTCTGTGGCTGTTTAAAGCCATAATGTTGTTGTTAATACGCATTATAATCGCTTCCTTTCGTTATACCCGGAAGTTTCCTTACTTCCGGTTAGTATTACTCCAAAGAGATGGAGTGTTTTTTATATTCACTATCGCCTAAACGACCGTGCAGCGCGCAACCGGTTTATAAGCGTTAATGATGAAATAATACTTCCTTTCTTTTAAGATTGTATTTACTGCTTTTGCAGAGGATTACGGGTCTGAAATCATCGCTGCGGCACCGTATTCAAATGCAAAAATGAGTACACTCAGGGTATTCTCATTATACTTATCGAACTTTTAGAAATAAACTTTAGCGTTTTTTTGAAAAAAATTAAAAAAGTTTTTTTACCCCTAATTAACGCCCGTTTCCCTCGTCCACTAAATCCTAAATCCTAACCCCTAACTCATCAAGGGTACAATCCCCTGCGGGATGGCGTTGGCTTGGGCACCGATCGCAAATGAGGCTTGGGAGAGGATTTTGTTTTTTGTGAGTTCGGTCATCATCTTCGCCATATCTGTGTCGGCTATGCGGCTTTCGGCGGCGGCGAGGTTTTCTGAAGATACTTCTAGGTTTTGCATCTTGAACTCGAGGCGGTTTTGCATCGCGCCAAGCTCTGAGCGTTGCGCGGAGAGACGGTCAATAGCCGCATCTATGGCGGCGATTGACTCTGTGGCGGATTGTTGTGTGGTGATATCTGCTGACGCGACCCCCAAAGACTCCGCGCTCATATTGCCGAGCCTGACAGCGGTATCGTCGCCGGTGTTGGGGCCTGATTGAATCGCAAGGTCGTCTTCCGCACTGATGCTGACATTGCCGTTGAGAATTGGGATACCGTTAAACTCTGTCTTTGCGGCGGTATCGTCAATCTCGGCGATAAGTGCACTAAACTCTGACTGAAGTTTTTGACGGTCTTCCGGTGAGTTTGTGTCAGAGGCTGACTGCACAGCAAGCTCCCTCATCCTTTGCAACGCGCCTGATGTGCTTTGCAGTGCACCTTCAGCGGTTTGGATAAGGGAAATAGCGTCTTGGGTATTCCTAGACGCTTTGTTCATGCCGAGGATTTGCGTGCGCATCTTCTCGGAAATCGCAAGACCGGCGGCATTGTCACCGGCTCTGTTTAGTTGTCTGCCGGAGCTGAGCTTTTCAAGGCCTTTCGAAATCTTGTTGTTGTTGATATTAAGCTGCCTGTTATTGGTCTGGGCGACAACATTGTTATTAATACGCATAATAATCGCATCCTTTCGTCATTGAGGTACTTCCGTGCTGCTATTTAATTATCACCAACTTTTTTACAAACTATATTATAACACCAAAATCGCGACTTTGCAAGCAAAATCGCGATTTTGGTGAAAAATTCAATATAAATATTGTTTGCGCTGCAACATCAATCCGGGTTCAAAGACTTTTCCGATTCACACAGGGAATCAAATCCCCGAGGAAGATGTGAAAACGAATGTCTGTAGACGGAACGACACGAGTGTCACCCCGCTAAAGATAATTGTTTAACCTGCGCCCCCAAGAAGCTGCAACACTCCTTGCGGCAACGCGTTAGCCTGTGCGAGCATAGCTGTGGATGCTTGGAAAAGTATGTTGCTTTTGGTAAATGCTGTCATTTCTTTCGCCATATCTACGTCGCGGATACGGCTTTCGGCAGCTTGCAGATTCTCAGCAGAGATGTCGAGGTTTTGAATCTTAAACTCAAGGCGGTTTTGCATCGCGCCAAGCTCAGAGCGTTGACTGGATATTTCGTTGATGGCGGCATCTACGACATCAATGGCTTTTGATGCGTGGGCTTGTGTCTGGACGTTAACCGCTTTCGGATTATTCTGACCATTGTGACCATCTGCCGGTGTGTTTCCGAAGTTCGGGAGTGCTGTACCCAAATCAGTCGTTGCGGTAAAGTTGTAGGTGCCGACCGAATCTGTAGTAATCGCATTCCAGTCCATGTTTTCGATGTTGAGTTTTAATTCGTCGCCCATGTTCGCGCCTGACTGCGCGGTAAAGACCTTGCCTTCTGCACTTGAACCGAAAGAACCATCAATCAACTTCATGTTGTTAAATGTGGTTTTTTCCGCAGTGTCATTGATTTCCTTGATGAGCTGCTGAAACTCGGTGTTTAGCGCCTCGCGGTCTATGGTGGTCTGATTCGAGTCCGATGCCGCCTGAACCGCAAGCTCGCGCATCCTTTGGAGAATGTCGTGAGAGGTCTGCAACGCGCCTTCCGCAGTCTGTACGAGGCTGATCGCGTCTTGGGAGTTCTTGCTCGCCATATTCAAACCGCGTATTTGGGCACGCATTTTTTCAGATATAGCCAACCCCGCCGCATCATCGCCGGCGCGGTTGATCCTATATCCTGAGCTGAGTTTTTCGACGCTTTTGCCGATGGAATTGGAATTTATAGTGTACTGTCTATGGCTGTTGAGAGCCATAATGTTGTTGTTAATACGCATGACTATCGCTTCCTTTCGCTATACCCGAAAGCTTCCTTACTTTCGGTTAATATATTGCTCCGATGATATCGTGAGCTATATTCACTGACTCTTATGCTACACTAACGACAGACCGCAGTTACCGAGCAGCGCGTCCGATACTACGCCATCGTCGTTTAACACAGGAGTTTTGTGACAAACATTGAGACAAAATAATACTACCACAAAACCACAGATTTTGCAAGTGTTTTTGCAAACTTTAGCGAACTTTTTGTAAATTTTTTAAGAATTGACAAAGAGTTGTTTTGAGTGATAATATATCGGCAATCCAAACGAAAGGAAAACCGTGATTATTATGAGAGAGCTTGATAAGATATATGACCCTTCACAGGTAGAAGGAAAAATCTATAAAATGTGGGTGGAGGGCGGTTGTTTTGCCGGGGTTATTGATTCGGCAAAGAAACCGTTTACAATCGTTATCCCGCCGCCGAATGTGACGGGTGAATTGCATTTAGGCCATGCATTCAACAACACCTTGCAGGATATCCTTATGCGATACAAACGTATGAGTGGTTATGCCGCGCTGTGGGTACCGGGTACCGACCATGCGGGTATCGCGACGCAGATAAAAGTTGAGGAAAACTTGCGGAAGGAAGGGCTGACGCGCTATGACCTCGGGCGCGATGCTTTTCTCGAGCGTGTCTGGGAATGGAAACATCTGTATGGCAACCGCATTATCGAACAGCTCAAAAGGCTCGGCAGCTCATGTGACTGGGACAGGGAGCGGTTTACAATGGACGAGGGCTGCAGCAAAGCCGTGCGTGAGGTTTTTGTCACTTTGTATGAAAAGGGGCTGGCATATAAGGGCAACCGCATTATCAACTGGTGTCCCAAGTGTACGACCGCGCTGTCCGATGCCGAGGTCGAATACGCAGACCATACGGGCACTTTGTACCATATCAAATATCCCATAAAAGATTCCGAGGAGTTTATCGTAATTGCCACCACACGCCCCGAGACTATGCTTGGGGACTCGGGTGTCGCTGTGCATCCGTCGGACGAAAGGTATTCGCATTTGATCGGCAAGTTTGCCGTGCTGCCGCTCTTGGATCGCGAAATACCCATCATCGCCGATGAATATGTTGATAAAGAGTTTGGCACGGGCTGTGTCAAAATGACGCCCTGCCATGACCCGAACGACTTTGAGGTCGGTCTGCGGCATGGGCTTGAACAGGTGTTGATGCTTGATACTGAAGCCAAAGTAATAAATAGCGGGAAATACAACGGGCTTGACAGATATGATGCCCGCAAAGAGGTCATGCGCGATCTTGAAGCATTGGGGTTGATAGTAAAAACAGAACCCCACGAGCATAATATCGGCGCTTGTTATCGCTGCGAAACGATTGTGGAGCCAATCACTTCCGAGCAATGGTTTGTGAAAATGAAACCGCTGGCAAAAGAAGCGATAGAGGTTGTTGAAAACGGCACTATCAAATATGTGCCGGAGCGTTTTTCAAAAATATATACGCATTGGATGGAAAATGTACGCGACTGGTGTATTTCACGTCAGCTCTGGTGGGGGCATAGGATTCCCGCGTGGTATTGCGGCTGCGGCCATATCACAGTCAGCCGTACAGACCCCGATAAATGCGAAAAGTGCGGCTCTGCGGAGATTCGGCGCGATGAAGATGTCCTTGACACATGGTTCTCGTCCGCGCTTTGGCCGTTTTCGACGTTGGGATGGCCGGAAAAGACTAAGGATTTGGAGTATTTTTACCCAACGGACGTGCTTGTCACGGGGTATGACATCATCTTCTTCTGGGTGGCACGTATGATTTTTTCCGGTATGGAGTTTATGAATAAAGAGCCGTTCCATACTGTATTTATCAATGGGATCGTCCGCGACTCGCAAGGGCGTAAAATGAGCAAATCGCTGGGTAATGGCATTGACCCTATAGATATGATCGAAAGATACGGCGCGGATGCGCTGAGGTTTAACATTATAACGGGCAATAGCCCCGGCAACGATATCCGTTTCTATCCGGAGCGTTGCGAGGCTATGCGTAATTTCGCGAACAAAATCTGGAACGCAAGCAGATTTGTGATGATGAACCTGACTGACGGCGTGGCGTATGGGTTGCCGGAGAGGTTGGAGTTTGAGGATAAGTGGATTCTCTCAAAACTGAACACACTTATTGGTGAAGTGCGTGACAATCTTGATAAATTCGAGATTGGCGTCGCCGCGTCGAAGATTTATGATTTTATCTGGGATAGTTATTGCGATTGGTATATTGAGCTTGCAAAACCGAGGCTTCAACAGGGGGGAATTAGCGGTGAGGATGGAGTGCGGGGGGTGCTGCTTTATGTGCTTACCGAGGTGTTGACATTGCTGCATCCCTTTATGCCGTTTATTACGGAGGAGATATATGGGGCTTTGCCGGGTAATGCGAAAAAGAAAAATGATGTGTTGATGATGCGGGCTTATCCGAAATTTTCCGAGGTTTTGGATTTTCCCGATGAAGAAAAAGATTTTGAGAGCATAATGGCGGCTGTGCGGGCTGTGCGGGCGCGGCGGGCGGAGATGAACGTGCCGCCTTCGAAGAAACCGAGCCTTTTGGTCGTGACAGATAAGACTGAACTCTTTGAGGCAGGGCTTACCTATTTCGGCAGGCTCGCTTATGCAAGTGAAGTCACCGTCGCGAAAGACACACCGGACGATGTAAGCGGATATGTCTCCGCCGTCACGAATGATGCCCGTCTGTATATGCCTATGGCGGAACTTGTAGACCTCGAAAAAGAACGCGAACGTATTGAAAAAGAGATCGAAAAGGCTAAAATTGAGATTGAGCGTCTGGAAAACCACCTCGCAAACGAAAAATTCACATCAAAAGCCCCCGAACACATAGTACAAACCGAACGCGAAAAACTAGAGAAAGCACGGGCGCTAATGGCGAATCTAACAGAAAGCTTGGGGCGTTAGGGGTTAGGATTTAGGATTTAGGATTTAGGGTTTTTTTTGAATTAGGAATGAGGAGTTAGGAGTTAGGAGTTGCGGTTGCCGTCAACGCCATTCGCAGTTCGTTGCGCATACGAATGGTTTCTTCGCGGGCGGCGGATTGGTAGTTTTTGCCCCATGAGGCTGAGTATTCGCTATCGTGTATCACCGTTTTCCATGCGGCTATTATGGCGCGTGATGAGTTTACTATTGCGCCCCTGCCGTCCTTGTCGAAGGAGCGTGCCGCTTGCTCTGCCGAGCCGCCTTGCGCCCCGTAACCCGGTACGAGGAAAAATGTATTTGCGAGCCGAGCGCGAAGAAACTCTGCTTCTTTGGGATATGTCGCACCGACCACCGCGCCGACTCGCGTGAAACCGTATTTTCCAATCGTCTCGCGTGAGATATCTTCCATGAGGTCGCCGACCGCAGTGTACAGATGATACGCAGAGTGTTTGCGGTCTGCCGGTTCGTACTCGTTGTGGATATAGCCGTCTTCCAACGCAACGTGTAGATTTTGAAGCTCGCCTGCGGATGGGTTTGAGGTTCTGACAAGTGCAAACACAGCCTTGTCGTGTTTTTCCGCTGTTTCGAGGAATGGTTTGATGCCGTCGGAACCCAAGTATGCGTTGACAGTCAAGGCATCGGCATCAAATGGGAACAGCTCCGTATTGCCGATTTTTACCGTGCCGAGATACGCCGCGCTGTATGCCGCCGCCGTTGAACCTATGTCGTTGCGCTTGCCGTCGCAGATAACATACATATTTTTTGCCTTCGCGTAGTCGATGGTCTTTTTTAATACCAGAACACCGGCAGGGCCCAGCATCTCGTAATACGCCGATTGGGGCTTGACGGCAGGCACGATGTCATATAGCGCATCGATAAGCCCGATGTTAAATTCCAGAACCGCGTCAGCCGCCGCATCAAGCGTTTCGCCTTTTTCTTTCAGGTGTTTATCCATGATATGCGGCGGGATATGCTCCGGCGCAGGGTCAAGCCCCACAACCGTAGGGTTATTCATTTTGTCGATTTTCTCTTGTAATCTATCAAATGACATATTTGCTTACCTCCATTTTACGAACACGATACACGCCCCTGTCATTTAAGAACCTTCGCCGATGTCATTCTGAACGAAGTGAAGAATCTTGAGTTAGGATTTAGGGGTTAGGATTAATCTCATCTACTGTCCTCGTAGGTTTGTCGATACAATGCCATAAGCCTCGGTACTTTTAGTTGTGGCATTGCAGGAGTTAGGAATGAGGATTTAGCCCGAAGAATCTAATAAGAAAGGACCGATCATAACAATGTTATACGCAATAATTTTCGCGGCAAAGCTGTTGGAAGTGTCTATCGCTACGGTGAGGATAGTCCTTACCACAAGAGGCAACAGAGTAATGGCAACGATGTTGTCCGCCATCGAAATAACCATATGGGTCATTATCGCGGGCACAGTGCTGACCGGTATGCACGACGACCCGTTTCAGGCGGTCGCGTATTGCCTCGCGTTTATCGTGGGTATCAATCTTGGTATTTTAATTGAGAATAAACTGGCGCTTGGCCTGTCTAATATCGAAATAATCGCGGAGTTTGAGCTTGCGAAACAAATAACCAATAAACTCCGCGAACTGGGCTTTGGCGTCACAACTTTTGACTGCGAAGGTTTATTGGGCAAAAAACTGGCGGTAAATGTAAAAGTAATGCGAAAAGACGTCGCGGCAACTCTGAAACAACTGCGTGAGTTTGAAAACGTGATGATAACAATAACAGACATCAGAGAGGTCTCCGCAGGCCTAATAGAACGAAGAATGATGAAACGGAAATAACCGTTATTAGGGATTAGGGACTAGGGACTAGGGATTAGTCGTGTCATTCTGAGCGAAGCGAAGAATCTTGGATTTAGAAATTGACGAAATTCCTCTAAATCCTAACGTTTCATATTCGCCATTATCATACCGCCTATAATCACAACACCGCCGAACAGTGACCATATCGTTAGTGTTTCACCGCGCCAGAAATACGCAAGCACCGAGGTTATGAACGGCATCAGGTACAGAAACACGGTGACGTGTGTGGTTTTTTCCGCTTTAGAGAGGGCATACGACCAAGTGAAATAAGCGATAGCCGCAGGGAAAATACCCAAATAGGCAACAGAGAGATTCTGCGTCAAACCCGAACCGGGCAGCTCCCGTATAAGGTCGGGCAGATATATAAGCATAAATAAAGTCGCCGCCAACACACAATATGTAGTCACTTCAAGAGCGGTGAACGTTTTGAAAAGATTACGCTGGATGATGTTGTAAAAAGAAGTGGCGATAGCGGCAAACAGAACAAGCAAAACACCGAGGCTAAAAGAAAACGTCGATGTGCCGCTCAACATAATAACGACCAGCCCGCAAAAGCTGACCAATACACCCGCCCAGCAGATGAGTTTCATTTTCTCACCGAGCAAAATACGGGAGAGTATTATCGTAAAAACCGGCGATGAGGCAATGATAAAACTGGTGATACCGGATTCGACAGTCACCATTGCCGTGTTTATAAACCACATATAGAGAAAAATGCCAACAAAGCCGCCTCCAAGGAGCTTTGGCAGCTCCCGCATTTTAGGCAGCCTTATTTTTTTTATGATTCCAAGTATGATCATTGTCGCCGAAGCAAAAACAAAACGGAAAAGCATGAGCGCGCCCGGCGTGTAATGCGTCAGGGCCTCTCGTGATAACGGAAACGATGAGGCCCATATTATCACCGTAAACAATGATATGGCATATGTGAAAGATGGATTGTAGTTTTTTTTATTTTGTTCCAAATATCCTGTCTCCCGCGTCACCGAGACCGGGGACGATGTAACCGTGGTCGTTTAAGTGACTGTCTATGGCACAAGTGATCAGATCTACTTCAGGATGTTCCTTTTGAATCTTCTCCACACCCGGCGGCGCAGAAAGGATACACAAAAGCGTGATGTGCCGTGCGCCCGCTTCCTTCAAATAGCTGATCGCCGTTGATGCCGAGCCGCCTGTAGCGAGCATCGGGTCAAGAATAAAGCAGTCCCGCTCCTGTATGTCATGCGGCAGTTTGCAATAGTAAACTACAGGTTTCAGGGTTTCCGGGTCGCGATAGATGCCGATATGCGCCACTTTAGCGGTCGGAACCAAAGAAACCATGCCGTCCACCATACCCAAACCCGCTCGCAAGATAGGGACGAGCGCCATTTTTTTGCCCGCAACTACAGAGCTGCGTGATTCGGCAACGGGTGTTTGTACGATTTCCTCCCTAAGCGGCAGATGCCGCGTCGCCTCATAACACATGAGCATGGCTATCTCACTCACGAGTTCGCGGAATATCTTTACACCGGTCTCTTTATCGCGGAGAAGGGTAAGTTTATGCTGAATAAGCGGATGCGTCAACACAGTAAGCGACATATAGGCCTCCTAGCTTAAGTTTTACACTTATGGTTTTTAGGGATTGGGGATTAGGTAGTTAGCTCTCAAATTCGAACTATTCCCTAGTCCCTATCAAGGTTACTTCTTATACTTAACCTTACCGGGGAGTATTTGATTTAAGATAATGCCAACAATAGCCGCAAGCGCCATTCCCTCAATAGCAAAACTGAACGAGCCGAAGTCAAACGGGACGACCGCTCCGCCTATGCCAAGCACCAAAACAACAGCGGCGATGATAAGGTTACGTGACTGTTTGAAATCTACTTTGTTTTCTACAAGGGTACGCGCTCCTACAGAGGCGATCATACCGAAAAGGACTATTGAAATGCCGCCGATAATGGGTGTGGGTATTGTGCTGATAATAGCACCCAACTTGGGGACAAGCCCAAGCAAGATAGCAAACACAGCGGCAATACGCATGATATTGGGATTGAACTGGCGTGTCAGCGCGAGGACGCCGGTGTTTTCCGAATAGGTGGTATTTGCGGGGCCGCCGAACATAGCCGAGAGGCTTGTTGCGATACCGTCACCGAGAAGGGTGCGATGCAGCCCGGGGTTCTTGACGAAATTGCGGTTGCAAATAGCGCCGACCGCCATCACATCGCCGATATGCTCAACCATAGTGCAGATAGCGACAGGGGCGACAAGGAGGATAGCACGCCACTCAAATGTTGCGGTTGTAAATTCAGGCCGTCCGAACCAGTCGGCCTCGGCGATAGGCGTAAAGTCGATCAGCGGAACAAGCCCCGTGACAGTCAAGATAACGGCGATAATATAGCTGATAACAATACCTATCAGAACGGGCAATACCTTAAAAAAGCCTTTTAGGAACACGCTGACGATGACTACGATAGCGAAACTCATCAGCGCGATGAGCCAAGATGTAGTAGTTATTTCATCACCGCCGCCCGCGCTTGCCATATTGATAGCTACAGGCGCGAGACCCAGACCGATGACCATGATTACCGTACCCGTGATGATTGGCGGGAATAGATTGATGATGACGTGTGCCCCCAAAAAATAGACAAGAACTGCCATCAAAATATAAATCAGCCCCGCAGCCACAACGCCGCCAAGTGCTGATTCAAGTCCATATGCTGATGCCGCCGCAGCGATAGGCGCGATAAACGCAAATGATGAACCAAGAAAAATAGGAACGCCGCCTTTTGTGAGAAGATGAAATAACAGAGTGCAGACACCGGCCATAAACAAAGCCACAGAGATGCTCATTCCAAACTCGGAAAGGATGATGGGTACTAAAATCGTTGCGCCAAACATGGTAAATGTGTGCTGCAAACCCAATACAACTGTTTTCCCCGTTCCCACATTTGGGTCTTTTAGATCGTTTTTGTCCCAGAACTTCACAGATAGTTACCCCCATAAAAAATTTTTGGTTCACGCGTGGATTATTTTACATCACATACGCGCTCTTGTCAAAATAAATTATTCTTGTTATTGACACATAGCCTTGTGGCAATTATAATAGTCATGCCCCAATTATGGGGTTTCGTTTGCGAGTAAATAACCATGAAAGGATGGAATAATAAATGGCAAGAAAAATCATGACAATGGACGGAAACACAGCGGCAGCGCACGTTGCATACCCTTTTACGGAGATCGCCGCGATTTACCCAATCACCCCATCGTCAAACATGGCGGAACGCACTGATGTCTGGGCGTCGGAGGGTCTGAAGAATATCTTTGGGCAGACTGTACGCGTGATTGAGATGCAATCCGAGGGCGGAGCGGCCGGTGCGGTTCACGGCTCGATTTTGTCCGGAGCGCTTACCACAACCTATACCGCGTCACAGGGTCTTCTCTTAATGATACCCAATATGTACAAGATTGCCGCCGAACAGCTTCCGGCGGTTATCCACGTTTCCGCAAGGACTGTCTCATCCCATGCGCTGTCTATTTTCGGAGACCACAGCGATGTCATGGCTTGCAGGCAGACAGGATTTGCGATGCTCGCCTCGACAAACCCGCAAGAAGTCATGGATCTCGGAGCGGTTGCGCATCTTGCGGCGATTAAAGGCAGCCTCCCGTTCCTGCATTTCTTTGACGGGTTCCGCACATCTCACGAGATGCAAAAGATTCAAGCTTGGGAGTTCGACACGCTCGAATCACTGATCGATCAAGACGCGCTTGCAAACTTCCGCGCCCGCGCCAATCTTCCGGCTCACCCCGTGCTTCGCGGCTCCGCGCAAAACGGCGACACATTCTTCCAAGCGCGTGAAGCTATCAACGGCGTATACGACGCAATGCCGGAGATCGTTGAAGGCTGCATGAATCAAATCAACAAAATAGCAGGCACGGATTATGGCCTCTTTAACTACTACGGTGCGCCGGATGCCGAGCAAGTCCTCGTAGCGATGGGTTCTGTCGCCGATACGACCGAAGAAGTTATCGACTACCTCAATGCCAACGGCGCGAAGGTCGGACTCGTAAAAGTCCGCCTGTTCAGACCCTTCTCCGTGAAACATATGCTTGCGGTTATCCCCAAATCAGTCAAAGTCGTTGGTGTGCTTGACCGCACAAAAGAGCCCGGCGGCATTGGCGAACCCCTGTACCTCGACGTTTCCACAGCTCTGCAAGGCAGCGGCATAAAAGTCGTTGGCGGGCGTTACGGCCTCGCGAGCAAAGATACGATTCCGGCGGCGATCATCTCCGCGTTCAGAAACCTTCAGGCAAAAGAGCCGAAAAACAACTTCACTATCAGCATAGTGGACGATGTGACAAATCTCTCGCTGCCTATGGACGAAAATCCGGACACGACCCCACAGGGTATCAAATCCTGCAAATTCTGGGGCATCGGGGCGGATGGCACAGTCGGCGCGAACCACAACTCCATCAAAATCATCGGCGACAATACCGATATGAAAGTCCAGGCATACTTCCAATATGACTCTCGCAAATCAGGCGGCGTGACGATAAGCCATTTGCGTTTTGGTGATAAGCCTATCAAATCCACCTATTATATCAACAAGGCAGACTTTGTCGCTTGCCATGTCCCCGCTTACCTCGAAAAATTCGACATGGTGCAAGACATTAAGCCGGGCGGCGTATTTTTGGCAAACTGCGCGTGGAGCGCGGAAGAATTTACGGAACGCCTTTCGGCTGATTCCAAAAAACATATTGCCGACAACAATATCCAGCTTTACACCTGCGACGCTGTCACTATTGCCAAGGAGATAGGCCTCGGCGGAAGGATCAATACCATTCTCCAATCAGCTTTCTTCAAACTTTCCGGTGTGCTCCCGATTGACGATGCCATCGGTTACATGAAAGATGCCGTGCGCAAGACCTATGGCAGCAAGGGTGAGAAAATCGTCAATATGAACATCGCCGCTATCGACAGAGGCGTTGAAAACATCGTTAAGATCGACGTTCCGGATTCTTGGAAAAACCCCGCGCCCGACGCGCCCGCCGTAAGCAGTTTCGAAGGCAGGGAAAGTGTTGTAAAGTATGCCGAGAATGTCATGTCGAAGATAAACCTGATGCAAGGCGACAGGCTCCCGGTTTCCGCGTTTATGGATACAGAGGCCGGTTCATTATTACCCGCCGGTACCGCAAGGTACGAAAAGCGCAACATCAACATCGAAGCGCCGCGCTGGATCCCCGAAAACTGCATCCAATGCAACCAATGCTCATATGTCTGCCCCCACGCCGTCTGCCGCGCTTTCGTTTTCGACGATGCGGAGCTCAACGGTGCGCCTGAAGGAATACGGACACTTCAGATGACAGGTAAAGGCAATGAGGCGTACAAATACGCGATCATTCCGTCGGTACTTGACTGCACGGGCTGCGGTTCATGCGCTAATGTTTGCCCGGCGAAAAACAAAGCCCTCGAAATGGTCTTTGTCGAAGAAATTTGCTCCAATCAAAAATATTTCGACTATGCCGAAGCAAACGTCTCTGATAAAGTTACGAGTTTTGCGAAAAATACCGTCAAAGGTTCACAATTCATCAAACCTCAGCTCGAATTCCCCGGCGCTTGCGCGGGTTGCGGCGAGACACCTTACGCGAAACTCATCACCCAGCTCTACGGCGACCGTATGTTCATCGCTAATGCGACAGGCTGTTCCTCAATATGGGCAGGCCAGACACCAACGACACCTTACACGGTAAACGAAAAGGGTCAAGGCCCCGCTTGGGCAAACTCCCTCTTTGAAGACAATGCCGAGTTCGGTTTTGGTATGGCAGCCGCGATGAAACAACGCCGCGAAGGGCTTGCGCTCGTTCTGGCGAAACTTGCCGACAACGGTATGGCAGAAGCGAAAGAATTGCTTGAAAAGATAGACGATGCCGAAGCGACGAAAGAAATCGCCCCGCGCCTCGAAAAAGCTTTGGAAGATTGCTTAAACGGCGGTTGCTGCAAAGATGATAATCTGTGCAAAAAAGCCCTGTCGATGAAAGACTTGTTTGTCAAGCCGTCCGTATGGATATTCGGCGGTGACGGTTGGGCATATGACATCGGTTACGGCGGGCTTGACCATGTCCTCGCCCTCGGCGAAAACGTCAACGTCCTCGTATTTGACACAGAGGTCTATTCAAACACGGGCGGGCAAGCCTCCAAATCCACGCCGACCGGCGCAGTCGCGCAGTTTGCCGCAGCGGGTATGCCAATCAAGAAGAAGGATTTAGCGCAGATAGCGATGGCGTATGGTTACGTCTACGTTGCCCATATCGGTATGGGAGCGGATTACAAACAGACACTTGACGCTATCATTGAGGCGGAGAGTTATGACGGACCCTCAATAGTCATTGCCTACTCGCCCTGCATAGCCCACGGTATGCGTAACATGGGCAAGTCCATTGAACAGACGAAACTTGCGGTCGCGGCAGGATATTGGAACAACTTCCGCTTTGACCCGCGCAAGGCTCTCGAAGGCAAGAACCCGCTGACGATTGACAGCAAACCCCCGACTGCGGATTACCAAGAATTCATTAAGAGCGAAACACGTTACAAATCACTCGAACGCAAATTCCCCGAAAGAGCCGCAGAGCTTTTCGCCGCCTCCGAAAAAGAAGCCAAAGCGCGTTATGACTTGCTTCTCAAGCAAAAAGAAATGTTTGAACCCAAATAGATAATATAAACAGCTTAGGGCGGGCTACCATGCCCGCCCTATTTACAAAAGAAACGGATAAAACTATGACAAATTTCAGTAATCTCAGACTGGCGGTTCTTATTGACGCTGAAAACGTGCCGCGCAACTGCATAAAAAGCGTCATGGAAGAAATCGCGATATACGGAACACCCACGGTCAAGCGTATTTACGGCGACTGGACGAGCCCCGCGATATCGGGTTGGAAATCATCCTTGCTCGAAAACGCGATAACGCCGATTCAACAATACAGCTACACAGTGGGCAAAAACTCCAGCGACTCGGCGATGATAATCGACGCGATGGATATACTTTATTCCGAGAGGACTGACGGTTTTGTCATCGTTTCGAGCGACAGTGATTTTACAAGGCTTGCGATACGCCTGCGCGAAGCGGGTCAGCGTGTTATAGGGATCGGTGAGCGCAAAACCCCCAATGCCTTTATCGCGGCCTGTGACAAATTCACATACATTGAAGTCATTCGCGCCAACGCCGGAGAGCCGGAACCCGATGCCGAAGAATCCACACAAAAACCCGGCGGCTATTATCGTGAGAAACATCACAGTCAACATAAGCCGCGCACATTGGGAATGACAGTCCCCGAAGACATTATCCAACTGATCGCGGATTCAGTCTCGGATCTTGCGGGAGACAGCGGTTCGGTATTTATGGGCGAACTCGGCAACTTGATTTTGAAAAAACAACCGAGCTTTGACCACAGGAATTTCGGCTACAAGAGCCTTTCCGCGCTCATTAAAACAATAGACAGATTTGAAATAGAATTCCGCCAGACAACAGACCCAAACATCAAACACGTTTTCGTAAGAGATAAACTAAGCTAATTTAGGGGTTAGGATTTAGGATTTAGGGATTAGGATAATACCCCAAACAATATATTTACCGTTATGATAGTAAAATTAGAAGATTATAAGCAAAAAATAAGTGAATTTGCACCTGTTATTGAAACAATAAAATCCCCTTTGAAGCTCGGTGAAGCCGCTCAGGAGATCAAACGTCTTGAGGAGGAGAGCGCAAAAGAGGGGTTTTGGTCGGATATGGAAAACTCCCAAAAAGTTCTTCAGAAAATCAAACATCTGAAAAACAAGATTGAGGGTTTTGAAAAAATAACAGGCGGGTTCAGCGACCTCACCGCGCTTTGCCAGATGGCTATTGAAGAACAGGATGAGTCTCTGCTCCCTGAGATAATGAAAGAGTATGAGGGTTTTGCCGCCGCGCTCGAAACCG
>Ga0099364_10001652_pt1 | contig 36416 bp, 30 predicted proteins | sample TergutTh196P3_FD_73070 | JGI IMG/M metagenome (GOLD analysis project Ga0099364, IMG submission 73070) | Microcerotermes parvus P3 segment gut microbial communities from Pointe-Noire, Republic of the Congo - Th196 P3 | ecosystem: Host-associated > Arthropoda: Insects > Digestive system > Gut ... | reverse complement strand
CGGAATCAATTCGGCCAATGTAAAGGAAGAAATCCGCGAAAAACTGCTGGACTACCAGCGAAAATGTGTGGAAGTACTGAAACGCCACTTCATCGGAAACATACGAAAACAGACGGAAATCAACCGGCTCGAAATTCAGGCGTTGGAACAGATCAACGAATTGACGGAAAGCAAAAACCGTATAAATTCCGAATTAAAAGACGCAAAGGATCGCCTGCAGAAAATCAGGAACGAAAGATTCAACAATCAGCCCGACCTGTTTGACTGATTTTTTTGTAAATATTAAAACTTGGCGTATATTTGCACGACTATTAACAGGAAAAAGGAGGAAAACTTATGGGAACATTGATTATTTTGGCTATGGCAGGCATTCCATGCGGTGTATTTTTAATTTTCTGCCTAACGCCGAAAGGGAAAAACTGGCTTCGCTCCAATCAAATGTTATAACCTGTTCAGCGCGCGACATGCGCGACCTGCCGGCCCCGCTCCCCCCCATGGGAACGGGGCTTTTTTTTGTCCTTTTCACTGTTACCAGTGCACACTATTTTCGCACTTAAAAAATAGAGTTATGATATCGGAACATATTATCAAAGAAACTTTTATCATCGACGCGCTAAAGGACGCCGTCGAATCGGCGTTCAAATTCCAGCTGCACGGCTTCAATAAAAAACTGAAAAACAAATCAGGCGCCACAATCGAATCCCTGATGAATCCCAAATACATCCTCCAGGCCGGAGGAAGCAATTTTGTTTTATCAGCAAGCGTCACAAAGCAACTACGCCTGCAGGACCTTGGCGTCCGACGCCTCTATACCCGCCCGCTATGGGGCGCTCTCCGGCACACTTACGGACGCTTACAGTACGGACTGACAGACGACATTCGCAAAGCGATCACCGAAAAACTTGAAAAAGCCCTTAATCAGACATAACCATGGCAGCAGGAAGAAACTTAAACGGCGACGAGATAAAATGGGTACTCTCCGTCGACGCACAGGGAGCACAAGCCGAAATACAAAATTTCGCCTCCGAAATCGACCGCCTGAAACGCGAAAACGAAGCCCTGACCGAGACCAACAAAGAAACCATCAAGTCGACAAAAGAAATGGAAAAAGCCATGGCGCAACTCGCCAAACAGGGCCAACAAAACACTACCGAATACCAGAACCTATCTAAACGCATCGCCGACAACAAAACGGAAATCGACAAAAACACAAAAGCCATTACAGGCAACAATAAAACCATCACCGACCAAAACAAAAAAATCCAGGAGGTCATCAAAACGATGAAAATCGAAGATATGACCATGAGCCAACTACGCAAACGAGCCGCCGAACTGCAAAAGCAACTCGAAAATACATCCAAATCACTATCCCCCGAATCATACGCCAAACTCGAAAAGCAGTTAGGCGCCGTCCGCGGACGCATGGACCAACTCCGCCAATCGACAGCCGAACTCAACAAAGAGGCCGCAAAAACACCCTCCATACTGCAAGGCGGACTCATGGTGCTGGCCGGAAACCTCATGACAAAAGCCATTAACGGACTGAAACAATTAGTCAGTGCAGCCAAAGAATGGATAACGGAAGGAATAAAAATGGCGACTACAGCCGAAGGTGTCGCTAATGCCTTCAGAAAATTAGACAAACCCGGGCTGCTGAAAAACTTGAGAGCCGAAACAGAAGGACTCTTGAACGATTTTGCACTCATGAAAATGGCCGTCCGAGCCGACAACTTTCAAGTTCCGCTCGAACACTTGGGGTCTCTCTTGCGATTTGCACAACAACGTGCCTCCGAAACAGGCGAAAGCGTCGAGGAACTAACAACGGCAATTGTCGAGGGCATAGGCAAACAATCTACCAAAGCGCTTGTCAACGTCGGACTGTCGGTAAACGAACTGAAGGACGAAATAAAGAAAACAGGCGACTTCACACTGGCTGCCGTAACAGTAGTAAACAACGAACTCGAAAGACAGGGCGAAATAGCCCTGACAGCAGCCGATAAAGCACAAAGAGCCTCCGTAAAATGGCAGAACGCACAAATGGCAATCGGCACGCAGCTACTCGGCATAAAAAGCATATTTAGCGACCTCTCAGCAATGGTAGCCGGCTGGTTCAACGAAATGATTGGAAAGCACCTGCCCGGATTCCTCAAATGGCTCGAAGACATAACAAACGCACTGATCGACATCTACAACTCGTCTATTCGGGTAAGGGCAGCCGTAGCAGCATGGGTAATGACGTGGCGAACAGCAGGAACAGCCGCTCTCGCTGTCATCAAGTCTATCGGCGACAATCTGATCCTTTTGCTCGAACTGGCAAAATCTTTTCTAACTTTCGACTTCAAATCGGGAATTGCCGCCTGGGCCAAATTCGGCGACGGTATAACATCCAATTTTAAAGGAGCCATGGAATCGATGAAAGAGATAGCTAATGACGGCATTAATGCAATAGGCAAAAAACTCGAAAAAGTAGACTTCACATCCATGCCCGGCGCCGGAGCTGGAGGAAGAGGAGGAGGTTTCGCAGGAGCAGACTCCCCGACAGGCGGAGGAGGCGGTAACGCAAAAAAAGCAGCCGCTAACAAAGCAGCCGCAGCAGCCGCCAACAAAGCCCTGCAAGACGAAATGCAACAAAGGCTGAAAATAATCGATGCAGCGCTCGAAAAGGAAATCAACCTCCTGAAAAAACAACGCATGGAAGGACTGCTCACCGAACAGGATTACAACGACAAAGTGGAACAGATAACCATCGAAGCCCTGAACCGCAAAATGGAAATCAAGGGACAGGAAGAGCAAGCCTACATCCGCTACGAATCACAAATCTTGGACGCACAAATCCGACGCCAGGAAACCGCCGACAAACTCCTGCTACAGGAACTAAACAGAGCCAAAGACGAAAAAATTAACATCCTCGAAGCCTCGCGCAACGCACAACTCGAATACCTGAAAGACTCCGAAACCGACCAGAAAATATACGCCCTCCGCGCACAGGAGATCGAAACCAATACAGCCGCAGCACGCAAAGCAATCATGGACGAATTCGGCAAAGCCATCGAGCAGGCCGAATTCAACAATATACTCAACCGCCGCAAAGCCATTGAAGATAACGCAAAAACAATCATCGCCGCCGAAAAAAACGCCCTCCAGGAACAGGAAAAACTACGGCGACTATTCGCCAAAAACATGGCCGACTTCGATCAGCAATACAACATACGCAACTGGGAACAGCGCAAACAGGACGAACTGCGCATCCTGCAGCGCCAGTACGACGAAAAGCTGATTATGGCAGAAACCTATCAGAAAGCCATACAGACAATAGAAAAAAAATACCGCGACGAATTATTGAAAGCACGCCAGGAAGCAGAGCTTACGACAATGAAAGAATCGTTCGACATCGAACTCGAAAACCTTTCGTTCCTGCACCAGCAAAAAATGCTATCCGAAGAGGAATACGAACAGGCCGTATTCCGAATGCGTATGAAATACGCATCTCGGTATGCCGAACAATACGCCGACTATATATCCCAGACAGCCGACATCGTAGCCAACCTCATGCAGGCCGAAACCACCAACATCGAAGCCCGCTACGACGCCGAAATAGCAGCCGCCGCCGGCAACAAAGAAGAGGTAGAGCGCCTCGAACGCGAAAAAGCACAGAAAAAACTGGAAGTCGAAAAAAAATATGCCGACGTACAGTTTGCCATCACCGCCGCCCAGATCATCGCCAACACCGCCATGGCCGTCATGCAAGCCTTCGCCCAGCTCGGCCCGATAGCCGGCGCCATTGCCGGCGCCATCGTAGGCGTAGCAGGCGTAGCACAGCTATTAGTAGCCAACGCCCAGCGCAAAAAAGTAAAAGCCATGACCCTCGCCGGCGCCGACGCCTCCGAAGCCCCCCCATCGGGCAAAGTCACCATGCGAACCGGACTGGCCGAAGGCGGACACAACACCGACTACACCCCCGGCGGCTACACCACCCCCGGCCCCAAATACAGCCAGGCCGGATGGCTCCCCGTCCATTCCGGAGAATACGTAGTAGCCTCCAACGAACTCGCCCGCCCCGACGTAGCCGACAAAGTACGCTACATCGAAAACATCCGCCGAAGCCGCATCACCGGCAAAAGAAGCCAGACCGGACTGGCCGAAGGCGGCCATAACGAACAGCAAACCACCGCGACCATCGCCGCCGAAAAGAAAACCGTCGACCAGCTCGCCAAAATCGTACAGCGCCTCGCCGACGGCGACATAATCGTCAACTACGGCATCACCGAAATGGAAGCCGCCCAGCGACGCAAACAGGATGTTGAATCAATTTTCACAAAGTAACAACGGCATCCCTGCCGTTGCAATTAACAAAATCAAGCACAATGAGCATAAAAATAAAAAAACTTACCGGCGAAATATTCGACCTCCCGCCCGACTACGTCATCGAAGCAACCCGCACCAACCCTTTATTCTCCAACAAGGGACCCCAGACCGTACCCATATCTTTCCCTGCAACCAGCAATAACCGCCTGCTAACCGAACACGCCGCCCGCCTCGACGTCGCCGCCCGCCCATCGGAAGCCATCAAAGTAATCATAGAAAGCGGCCCCATACAACAAACAGGCTTACTCTCAATCAACACCGCCTCCCCAAAAACCATCTCCGCCAACATCGGATACGACGAATCCGAAATGTACGCCTCCATGAACAAAACCCTCCTCCCCGACCTCCCCGACCTCCCCGTATTCGTCGCGTTTGAAGGCAACCTCGACATCCGACGCAATTCCATGCTGGCACACCTCTACGACGTCATGAACGAGACCATCATAACCGACTATGCCATATTCCCCGTCATACTCAAAAAAGACATCATTGATGATTACGTCTACGTCGAACTCCTAAACGACACCTATGACACCACAACAGAAGAGTTCGGAGGAGCGCCCACGCCATCGGGAGGCGTGATAGGCAATTTTCGTGCAAGTAAAGACCGAACCATACAGCGAGTCTACAACAATAAAGTCACACCTTTCGAAGTCCCCAAATGCTACGGCCTATCGCCCTTCCTGCGCGTATGGAAAATATTAGAACTGATATTCCAAAACTACGGCTTTACCCTCGAAAACAATCCCTTCTACGAACACACACAACTACGCCGTTTAGTAGTCCTCAACAACACCATGGACGCCGTCATCACCGGACGCCTCTACTACAAAGACCTCATGCCCGACATCACCGTCGAAGATTTTTTAGATTCCCTGTATAAAAAATTCGGCATGCGCTACTTCGTCAATTCCAATACACGCACCATTCACATAGAATTCATCAATGACCTCTTCGATCCCTCCAACCATGACGCCATCGACCTGACCCCCTATAAAACAGAAGCGCCTGCCATCACCTACAAAGAAAACAAACAATTGAAACTCGTCCCTAACAACGAAATCGAAGAAACAGCGCCTAAATACGATACATACGAAGATTTACTTGCTTCAGTAAATTACCAGTTTCACGAACAGTATGCTGATGAGACATGGAATATATTATATTCATTATTTTTCGTCGCATGGATGCGAACTTACAATTGGTTAGACTACTATCTCTTTGGAACTAAAAAATTTTTATCTTCAGATTTCTTCTGCTGGGATAAAAAAGACAATCTGAGTTATGAAGAAATAAAATTTACAGACCTGAGCCTGCCATTTAATGAAGATATTATAACGATACCTGTAACACGGATCCCGACGATGATATATCCAGTGAATTATAAAAACAACTATTCCGATGAATCAATCGACGATCAAAAAGTAGAAAAAGAACAATCGAAAGCCAAATTAGCATTCGCCTTTGCCTGGGGTAAAACAGAAAGGCAAATTATACCAATTAGTCCTGAATATGACTATGCTTTTGCATCGCAGGATAACCGCGACCATAACGGACACTTCATAACCAACCCCGTAACCGGCAACCCTTACGACATCTCACTTTACACCCAGCACACAGACGGACTGTTTAACCGTTTTTGGCGACACTACGATGCCTGGCTGCGTCACTCCGGACACGAAGTCAACATAACACTCAAAATGACCGAACACGAACTTTCATCAGTCACACCATGGCGAAAAATAATGATTGACAACCAGCTTTTTATTTTAGAAGAATTACGCTACAGGATAGGCGATCCGGCAGCCAAAGCCGAACTCAAATTGCGCACCCTGCGCATGTACGAACCCTGTGATCTGAATTCAGAACAAGCCCTGCCAACCTATTCCAACCAACTGTATTACTGGCGTCCCGAAAGCGTATACGTTCCAGACCCGCATCCTACTATTACCCATCTTGAATCAAACGGCATACCCTATACGATACACAACATTTCCATCGAATTTATATCACCGCCAACACAGCAACAATACGATTCAAATGAAACCATTGTCAGGACATACCAAATACAGGTACGATGGTTTGAAAACGGACTCGATCAGAACGTTATCCTAACCCAGATCACAACCTACTACCCCACACAAATACCCTAACAATCATGCAACATTCAACCCTTTCAGCCCCATCCTTCGATCACGCAACATTCCTCACACTATACCAAGCCATCGAAGGAAACGAATCAAAAACCGCAGCCGACTTTTTCGACTTCCTATCCACGCATACCCCACGCCGCGACATGTTCCTCCTCCAAAACTCCTCCCCGGTATATAACCACCTCAAAGCAAAGATCGTCATACAAACCCTAATCCCCGCCTGACCATGTTATCATTCAGAACACCCCCACAGCCCCGTTACTTAGTCGAAAACCCCATCGTTTTCCACTTGGAAACCGATTCCACATCCCCCGTCCAGCTCGAAATCCAGTTTCCTCCTTACGGACCTTACGGAGTCACCTACTATCACGGCATCTACACCCCATCCGGCAAGTCCGGCGATCTAAGAGTAGACATCTCCGTCAACGATATAATAAAAACATTCATGACCGGTCGAATCCACATCGAACAAACCGGGTTGATAGTCGAATCCAACTTCAGTTATTCAACCATCTACATACGCTTCAATCAAGGCGGCAATATGATAGAAACAAATATCATCGTCTACCCCGGAGGCATCAGCAATCAATTCATACGTTACCTGACAGAAAAAAACACCAATATTTTTACCTACAAACTGCTCAACACCTACAAACAATTCCTCCTGACAACCCGCACCGCCGGACGTCATCTCTTTCTCCGCGAGAACGAAGTATGTCCGCTTTACTTCATTGCGACCAACAAAAACTACACCGTCGAAACCGAACACGGCACAACCTACCCTGCCCCAGCCATGACCCCCGGAAACATCTACGCCTTAGACCTCGATTTTATCCGAAAATCAGAAATGGTACAGAACCGCCTGACCCAATATTTCAACGTCAAGGTCAACGGTAACGTCCTTTTCGACATCACCATCATCCCATCAGCCCCTGTCCCTAATATCTACGTCATTGAGTTCATCAACTCCTACGGCGTCCCCGAACGCCTGGAAATATCCGGCAGAAAAACGTCCGCCCCCGAACTGAAATCCGATGAGACCTTTGACAGATACGATCCCGACATCGACAACTACATCGAACAAAACGATCGCGTACAACTACGCGAGATAATCAACGCCTCCTTCGGATACAAAACGATTGAAGAGTTATTCTTTGCCCGCGACATGCTCCAAAGCGCCAAACGATACCTCATCGATTCAGCCGGCTTCCGCTCCGAAGTACGCATCAATTCCGAAGCCTACGAACACAGCCTCCATCCTGTCACCCCCGGCAGCGTCCCCCTCACCATCAACTTTGTCGACACCGAAACCCAGTTCTCCCCCATTCCCGACGAATCACTCCCCGAAGGAGGCATCCGTTTTACAGTCACCATCCATGGCAACGGAGGCGAAACATCCGCCGGCGAATCAACCGTCGTCCTCGAAGTACAACAGTTTACAGAATGGAAAGACATAGTGAAACCGGCATTCAATCATTTAACGTTTAATATCCCAACAGGGACAGGCCTTGCACACCATGACTTTGTTTTTGTCAAAGGCGATTATCTGACAAGCATTCCCCCTGATTATGTCATTGAGAATGATATTGATGTCTGGGCATTGTATAAGGTAGTCTTTTCAGAATCGGGGGTTTACGGAATAGATGTTATGACGGGAAAAACAGTATATTTTAACCAGAAGCCCTTTAGCCCGGCCACTCCGCATGGTACTTTACTATTCGCTGGTGAAGATTCATTTGGAAATTATACAGCGCTTGAATTTGGATCTCAAACCGCTCCCTTCTACCCAAGACGTATTAGATACGTAAAACCAGATCAGTCCATTATTATCATTGCAGAAGGAAATGTTAATACACAATGGTTTATGGATGAAATACAGTTAGAAGAATTTATTGTAACGAATTGTACAGGATACTTTCATGGAGGGGTTGGTAACCCTGATCCTTCTTATGGATACTTTCAAGCTTTTATGGATAGCTGGTTTTATATGTAAACCTTCAAATCCCCGGAAAATTATGTTTAATCGCACTCGACCTTTGCCCAACCCTTTTCTTCAGATACATTTCCGTTGTCGCAATGTCACGGTGTCGCATGTGTCGTTGTATTTCGTAGATATTTACACCTTGGGATGCAAGTTCTTGCGCGCCGGAATGTTTCCATGAGTACAATTTTACATTCTTGGGCAAATTCAACTTGTTTCTGAACTTGTTAAAGCGAACTCTCATCACGCTTATGGTTTGACATTCCTCACCCGGTTCGCGGTATTTACCAAAAACATAAAATCCTTGATCGAAAGTATGTAGCTGCCATTTTTCAATAATCATATCAAAAAGTTGATCCGGAATATCAATCGCTTCGGTATCCCTGTTTTTTGCAAGGTAGTTAGGTATGATAATTTTCCTTGAATCATAATCAATCTGATTAAGTCGCATTAGTCGCAGTTCCTTTCCCGGTCGTATCGCCATGTAGTACATGAAGCAAATAAACATCCACAGCTGCGGGTCTTCCTCCTCGATAGTTTTTTGCAATAGCCGACGCATATAACCCGGAATAGCTGCCGGCGCTTCATCTTTTACAATACCTATATCAGGCATATCTTGCACAGGGTTTTCGGATATTACCTTCTTTTTTATCATCAGATAATCGAAAAAAGTATGAAGGATTTGCTTGTATGCCCCGATAGTTTTTTTGGAAAGATTTTTCTTCATGACTAACTCACTGAGAAAATCAGCAATAACCTCGTTTGTAAATTGCGTAACGGGTTTATCTAACAATTTTTTACTTTCAGCAAACGAGCAAAATATGCGTAACTTCGATTGGTACGATTTATAACTTCTTTCGTCTATCTCAAGTTTTTTCTTATTCAAGAAGTCCGAAAGATATACCTTTATCGCGCCGGCTTTTGCAAATCTTTTTCTCGAGAAAAAGCCTTGCCCGTCGTACAGCAACATATCTTCATATTCAACAAAGTCCTGAAATGAGATTTTCCCATCTTTGATTTGCTTCGAAAAATCTTTAATGATTTTTTTAGCATAGTTAAAGCGCTCATCGTACGTCGAAAATTTGTTGATCTTATCATAAATCCTTACCCGTTCCATCTTTCCAGTTTTCGGATTTCTGATTGAATATTCGACGAACCACTGTTTTTTCAAGTCGCCGCAGCAATCGTTCAGGTGCGGCATGACTATTTCCTTTTGTTTTCGTGCCATTGTATTTTTTTTTACCGTTGCGACACGTAAAGCCAAAAAAATCAATGACATACAGTATAATAAGTGTCTATAAATGTCTATTTTGTATATTTTATAGACCTAATAAGCTAATAATCAAATAAACGCCTATTTAGCGAGTTTTCTCTCCACTTTTGTAACATCCTGATAATAAGCGTTTTTAAATACGTAAAGCGGAGAGAGAGGGATTCGAACCCCCGGAACCTTTCGGTTCAACGGTTTTCAAGACCGCCGCGATCGACCACTCCGCCATCTCTCCGATATTTCGTAATAAAAGCGGTGCAAAGGTAGGGAATTATTTGATAATTACAAATTTTTTGCCTGTATAAATTTCAGGTAGTCCCGCCTGCTTATGCACGGATTATTTCTACTCGTTATCCCACAAGGGGTCGTAAACCATCATAGACCTTCCTCCCATACCTATATATATCTTATTATTAACCATATATATACAATGAAAAGCGACATGTCCTGCGGGAAGACGGGATTTTCGCGTCCATTTATCCGTATCGGGACTATATTCCAGTATATAATAATCACTTTCACTTTCATCTGCGACGACATACAAACGTCCGTTACAGGCAACACCACCAAAAACATTACGGTTTATTTGATCATGATAGCTTTTGAAATCCCAGGAAACCGCTCCGTCTGTTGTTGTCCATAAAGTGCCGTTGCATATATCGTTTTCATCTTTTCCTAATCCGACATACACCACACCATTAATTACTGCGGCGACACCTCCGTATTGCTTGACAGGGAAATCCGTCTTTTTTTCCCAGACTTTTACCGGAGCTTCGAAACTCCAAACATCCTGCCTGACAGTATCTCCACTCTGTCCTCCTACAAAATAAATATGGTTCATTTGGGCATAACCTATTGTGCTATGAATTACCGTCGAATCGGGACCGTCATAGTAAAACCATCGATTCTGATTAGGATCATAATAATAAATTCCGGCGGTTTCGTTACCGCTTGAATTATATCCTCCGTATACATACGCTCCATTCCCGTAAGTGATACCGAACTGCCATTTGGCAGGACCACCGGTAAAACCAAGTAAAGCATCCCAATTATCCGTTTCGATAGCGTATCTTGAAAATTCATTGGTACAACTTGGCCCTAAATCTCCGCCTAATATATATAAGTTATGTTGTATCGCAAAATAAGCCGTTGAATTATTAAAACGCGCAAAACCTCCCAATTCTCTTAATCCGGTTGTAAAAATGGGCGGCGTCTGAAATGACTTTACATCTCCGTAGGCCGTACCTTTTGCATTTGTAGCAAATGCCCGCACATAATAGGTAATACCGCCTCGTAAACCCGTCAGTTGCCCCGAGAAGACACTATCCACTCCGGCGACTAAATACAGTGTCGAATCGACGCCTATTTCCGGAGTTTGATGGGAGCGTGACCAACAAATACCGGAGGCGGTTACAGGATACTCTCCCTCATCATCAAGAAGCCCTTTGACAATGGCATTTCCGCCATCAATGGTTACATCTTCCGTTATTACTGTCGGAACATCCGTTATTGTCCGGACTTCAATCACCTCTCCATAGACAATAATTCCGAGATTACTTTTCGCATAAGCGCGTAAAGAATATAATGTGTTTGAAGTAAGACCTTTAATCGTACCGGCAAAAGGGCCTACACTATTACCAAAACTTTCGAAATTATTTGAAATGTCCGGATTAGTTGTTTCGGACGAAACAGCCCAGCAGAAACCACATTCAGCGATGAGGACTGTTTCATCGCCTCCGTTCGAAACGGATGAAGCCATCTTTATTTCCGTATATCCTCTTTCTTCTCTTTCCGTATTGCCAATCACCGGTTTACCGTCCCATGTCTTTAAAGATTCAAGTCCCCCGCGTGTTGTGCCGTATGTACTTACTAAAAAAGCCTGAACATAATACTCCGTATCGGGCGTTAAGTCCTTAAGCTGACATATTAATGAATCGCCTTGTGAAACGCTGAACGGATAAGATGTAACATATATGGACGAGTCTGTTTTTTCAATATGATCCTTTTCATAATAATAAATACCTGCCTTTTCAATTACGCCTTCACCTGAGCTTGTGATCTTTATACCGGTTACGGCCGTTGAAGCCCGTATCAAAGCCGTATCCGGTTTGATCGTTTCGATAATTGCGATTCCTTCAATGGTGATGAATTCAAGGTCAGGTGTTGACCCCGTTCCTATCGCATTGATGGCATACGGACGAATATAATATTTTGTATTATTCTTCAAATTATTAATAGTCAAAGTATAGCTACCTGTCCTTTTTTCCGTATCCATATTCGTATCTATCAATTTAGTCGCTCCGTTTTCTTCACTTGGCGACTCAGTGGTACCGTAAAAGAAACCGCGTTCCGTTATTTTGTAGCCATTTTCTTTAGTGACAGTTGCGGTCACCAGGGCTGAAGACGCCGTTACAGCTTCCAAAATAGGCCTGCCCTCGAAGTCAGGTGTTTTAGCGCCAATCACATCAGAAGGAATTTCCGGCCCATTCTGAATACAACCGACCGGAATTATCAACAAAACGAAGGCGAACATTATTAACTTTTTCATAGGAGAAAAATTTTGAATTAGAAAAACACACCTATACCCACATTCGGATATACATATTCCAGATTAAGCATACTGACACCTAAGGATCCATAGAATGACTTCCCGATTCTGAATGTACAATCTAAATCAAAGGCTACACCACTAAATGATTTTGAAGTTCTTTTAGCCCAAAAATCACCCTCCGGATTGGAATCAACAATACCTATGCTTTGAAACTGATACAACTCTTCATGGCTACAATAACCGACACCCGCTGACAGGTAAAAAACAGGATCGATCTTTACTACAAAACCACCCGTTCCAATTATTGTATTCGTCTTTTGACCGCTCAAACGTTCGGGCAAGCTCCTGCCGCCATTCAAACCTCCGGAAATGTTACCCTCATCATCACACTCTTCCGTATAATCCTGAAAGGATAAGTTTGTCCGAAATCGGAGATACCATCCGACGGAACGTCCCAAACCTCCCACCGTCAAGCCAACCGGCGCTAAATAATTTGCGGAATAACCGGCAAAAAATTTCATTTTAACTTTTTCACGAGGGGGTTTTACCCCATTTTGTCCTGGCTGAACCCGATTGGGCTTTCGTATATCTTCCAGGCGCTCTTTCCAATAATCCGCCATTGCTTCGTTCCTGTCCGTACCGATGCCTTCCGTATAATAGTCGATAAGCAATTTCATGCTGATTGTATCGCTTATTTTTGCATTATCTTCCAGGCATCTTAAGCATTTTCTCATCAGGTACTCCATAGAAGCGTGCAATGAATCCTGGGCAATCCAAATAGTTTTTAACCGGTCTATGCTATGCGTATTGCATTTTAAATTGATTACTTCTCCATACGACATTAGGGCAGAGAAATAGTCAAGTGTTTTCATCGCCTCGTCTCCTTTTTTGATATATTCATCAATCTGATTTTGGGCAGCCGCGAAAAATACTGTAAACAATAACAATAAAATGATACTATTTCGTTTCATACAACACATGTTTTCGGGTCGCAAAGATATATGATTTTTTTAATTGAAAAAAGAAAACCTCAAAAAAAATCAAAAAAACTACTTATCCTTTATGCACCTCCCGTCATTGTGAGCCTGTTGAATATCGCTTGGTACCTGTTTTATCAAAAACATCCGCATTATTTGCGTCCTTATAAAAAGCGCGAAAATCATTGTCAGTAGGCGTTTGGTGCGTATATATAAATTCTATAGCTATTTCTCCCGAAGCATAAAGGGCGCCAACTTTTTGCGTACTTATTTTGCGGGAAATTCGTAAATCCCCCCAAGGAGCGATAATTTCATATTCATCCAATCTCACTTTCTTATCTTGCGTGTCAAGTCCTTTACAATCATCGATTAATTTGTTTACCTCCGCCAAATCTTTGTCTATTTTATTTGCAATCTCGGAAGCCTTCATAAACTCAACAATCGCTCCCTTAAAGTCTCCGGCTGATTTTTTAGACATTCCTATTGAGATAAAACCGGCATAATCTTTTTCTATCGAAGCTATTTCCGCCGGCGTCAAGGCCTCAGGTGTTTCATTTATCTGTGTGGTTGCCGGATTGTTGTTAGCTAAGATTTGGTTTGTTGTCGTTGATGGTGTTTGTAGATTGTTATTTTCCTGATTGTTAGCGTTTTGCGTTGATGTATTGGTGACAGGCGCTTGAACCTGAATCGTTTGTCCGGAAGGCAGATCGGTTTTTGTCTGACCTGTCTCCGGCTGTCCGGATGGGTCCGATTCTATGCTATCTGTTTTATTCACAAAGGTTGTATCCGATTCTAAGCCCGATAAATCGCCCGGCAAAGTAAATCCGGTTAGCGTACCTTGCGAGCTTGTAATTTCAGAAAAATAACTGAAAAGTGCATAACCGATAAAAGCAGCCAGCAATAAAGAGGCTATCAAAACCACCCTTCGTCTTTTTTTCTTTCGTGATTTGTGTTTTTTCCTGCGTCCCGAATGTTCGGAAGTATTATAAATTGTCTTATCCTCCTCATCGTCAGGAAGTTCAAAAGCCGCCTTTTTAAATACTTCAGTACTGTCCTCATCTTCGATTCGGTTTGACTCCGTGTAGGTGTTATCGGTAATCTCGTAGGTAGGCGCATCAATGGCTACAAGTAATTCGTTCACCTTCCGGTAGCGGTCTTTCGGCTTTATTTCCATAGCCTTCAGGATTGCTTTTTCCGTTTTAGGCGTGATATTGGTATTATAGGCGGAAGGCGGAAGCATCTGTTTGGTCGCCCGCAAAATCGATTCTACCGGTACAACACCCGTCAGCAGGTTATACATCGTCGCCCCTAACGCATAGATGTCAGGAGCCGGCGAAAAACTCATCATACCTTCATCATCGTACTGTTCGATAGCGGCGAAACCTTTCGATAAAGTCAGCGTTGTCGTGCTTGTTTCCTTATCTTCAATGTCATACCGTTTGCTTACGCCGAAATCAATCAAACGCGCATTGTCCTGTTGGTCAATCAGTATGTTTCCGGGCTTTATATCCAAATGTACGATACTTTTATCATGAACGAATGAGAGTGCATTCCCAATCTGGTGCGTATATTTAACAACCTTATATTCAGGCAATACACCATTCTTTTCGAGCAGATATTTCAGGGAGTGTCCTTTGATATACTCCATGACGATATAGGCGGTATTATTTTCCTCGAATACTTCCAGTACGCTGACGATATTCGGATGATGAACGGCCGACAGGATATTGGCTTCTTCTATCAGTTTTTCCTTGAATTTACCGAACAGTTTTTCGCCTGTGATCGAATGAACTTTTACGGCATGCGAATGGTTGTCGCGATAGCAGTAATCTTTAAAGAAATATTCTTTGATACAGACCGGAACGGTCGTTTTCATAGCGCCTAATCCACCTTTTACTTCCGTATTCCATACACCCAGATAGGTAATACCAAACCCTCCCTGACCAATCGTATGCGTCAGCCGGTACTTCTTTCCCTGTAAAAAACGTCCGTCAGGTAGATTCATGTCTGTTCTCTGTGCAATAAAAACCGCACAAAGTTAATACATATCCCTTGAATAAAAAAATAAGCAGGTTAATTTTTTTTCAAGGTATAAAGTGATTTATACAAAAGAATAAAAAAATGATAGAAGGGCCTGTTTATAGCCGGCTATTTTTTGGATGCTTTGTACCGGAATGATATAAAAGGAGAAGTTATCTTTCGATTGCCCGGAGCATTTTTCTATCATTAAATCCTTCATAGCTTCAGCGCTTCGTCCGGACGAAAACAACGCTATAAGTTCCTCATTTGTAAAACATTCCGTCACGCCATCCGTACACATTAAAAAAACGTCACCGTCCCGGATATCTTTTATAAGCGCCATGTCGGCGTTCACAGAACGGCATGTGCCGCTCAACGCACGTGTGATGATATTTTTTTTAGGATGAACAGCCGCTTCTTCTTTTGTCAGCTCACCTATATTAACTAACGACTGAACCAAGGAATGGTCTTCCGTTTCATAGATGATTCGTCCTTCGCGGAACTGATAGATACGGCTGTCACCGATATGCGCAATGGTAATTCCGGATGAGCCTATATATATTAATGTAAGGGTAGTCGCCATTCCATGCGCTTCGGGATGTAGTGAAACATATTCATCCAAGCGGGATTCGGCATAATGAACCGCTTTGTTGATAAACTCATCCGAAGGGTCGTCGCCTTCAAAAAACGTGTTGAAAAATGTTTGAAAAGAATCGCAGGCAAGGGCGCTTGCCACCTCGCCTTTTTCTGCGCCCCCTACCCCGTCGCAAACCATAAACATACGTTGTCCGGGGTTTGCCAGTTCGGACAAGGGGTATATACAATCTTCATTATTTATGCGCTTCCCTTTTTCGGATGCCGCAAACGGTCTTTCTATCGTTATATTCATGGCTATAATGGTTTATTCATTGAAGCGGATAATGGTTCGTCCCAGCACAATCACATCGTTGTCTTTCAATACGACCACCTCTCCGTTTTCTATGCATTTTCCATTATATAACGTATTGTTCTTACTATTATTGTCCGAAAGATAATGAAAATAGCCCTTTCCCTTCGGATTTTTTTTGACCTCGATGCGAAGATGATTGCGGCTCATTGTCTTATCATCCGTCTTAATACAAATAGTGGCCGTAGAGACTTTCGCTTTACGGCCTACTATCATAACTCCTTCGCTTAACTGAAATTCCTGTTGCGGCGTATCCGCAGAGGGAAGCACGGTTAACACTCCCACACCAATCTGTTTTGCCTTTGGTGAAACTACAACCGTTTCGACGTCGGTTACCTGCTCTAGCATCTGTTCCACAAATGAGACTGGAATGTCCTTTTTACATTTCGGGCATTTGAACGATACGATATCCTGCGGGATTTTCGTCTCGTCAACCTTCAGTCCAATCTTACAATGCGGACACTTAACGGAAATCATAAGATGATGGAAACGTCAGCCTCACTTATATCCGATACGTATAAATCAATATCCATATCATTGATCATATCCATATCGTCCAACATAATGAAGTCAGCGCTATCATCCGTCATTCCATCCAAATGATACATGTCATCGATCTGGACAAAATCCATCTCAGAGATTACCGTATCATCAATATCAACAAAAACGGCGTCGCCCGTAGTGACCATATCGTTATCTAACGTAACGAATGTATATTCATCTCTCATAATAAAAATATTTTTTCCGGATGCAAAAGTAGTTCTTCTAAACTTATTACCCTACACTATAACAAATTATTTTTGTAAAAACGTACAAAAACATGGAGATATTGTACAAATAACAGACTTTTAGGTACGAACCCAATTCGCCTTGCAGGAAGAAGCCGGACAATGCTTTTTGTTATGAAGCGATTCCCAGGGAATCTCTCCCAGAAAGGCGCCGCACTTCGGGCACACGTAATCAATTTTAAACTTATTGGCAAGGTTTTGCAACATCGCCGGAATTTTTGCCGCCTGACGCGCTCCCAAGTAAATGCCTAATGTCGGTGCACAAATGGCTAATACAAAACTAATTAAAAATAACGCTCTGTTTGTGTGACCTAATACTCCCATTAAGATACCGAAAATGCCGATGACCGCGAAGGGAATTGTCTGAAAAAGTCTCGTTTTAAATTGATTTTTCGACTGGATACGTATCTTTTCCCTGATATAGGTGTCATATACATTTTTTAACAAAACAAAGTCGTCGCTGTAATCATTGAAGCCATGCAACAGTTCAGCAATTTTGATTGAATAATTCGTCCCGAATATTATCTCGTCAGCGGGTGATACTTTCTTAATAATAATCTGATTATCATTAACAAAAGTCCCATTCGTAGTCAACAGGTCTTGAAGTATCAATTCATCGGAATCGCCTCGCGTCAATACCGCATGATACCGGCTTACCTCCGGATCATTAATCACAAATGAATTGTCTTCAGCTCTTCCGATTGTAATATTCATCTTTTCTTCTACCAATATTGAATCCCTACTTCCTAATTACTCTTAGCTGCGCCCAATACTTCGGTTTCCAATGATTCCTTCAAAGCGCGCAAGGGCTCTTTCGGTATGATAACCTCACGCGGCTTTCCTTCGCCTGCCAATAAAAGCATCTTTTGTTTGGGCAGATTAATTTGCAAAATATGTTGTTTATTGATAATATGACTTTTCCCTACGCGAATCAAAATAGTATTCGGCTCCGACAATTGCGCAGCCAACATTTCTTCTACTTTTCCGATATTCACGGCAAAAGTAAACTGGATTCCCGCAGACAACAAAAGTTTTGTATAGTTCCGATCAGCTTCAAAATAAAGAATATGTTCAATCCTTATTCGTAACAGCTCATCCCGGGTCTTAATCATCAAATATTTATCCATCAAAAAGCGTTATTTTATTCTTTCTACTCTGTTAACAAAAGCGCAAAAGTACAGGTTTTTTCTGATACAACCAAATAAAATCTTTTTTACTTTTCAATTTGACGCGCTCTCTATTTAAAGTCTTCAACGGTCAAGCCGGTGTTTACCTGAATGTCATTTACGGTCATCTTCATCTCCATGTTCATCGAGGGTACTTTCTGTACAATGGAATAAGGGAAAAGAATGCCCCCTGCCTGTCGATAGTCGCTCGATTCGGATATCTGCTGGACGATTCCCTGCGGAGTTTCCCTGTTTACGACGGTATGTACCAGCAGATGCGTTTGTGTATCAAAATAGTAGATTGACTCCGTACTCTTTTTGATTACGCTCAACGCATATACCTCTGTATCATTAATCTTTTCAATCCCTTTGACACTTAAAGTATATCCGTTTTTAATAAAATTCATTTCAGGACAAACAGCCGCTTCAGCTTTGGCGGCTTCAAACTCGTCGCCTTCCGTAAACTCCTGAGCGCCTCCCATACCTGATATTTTGTAGCTGTCGCCGTCGAACACCATCTTTTGTACGACCATCTCCCCCATACCCATGCTAAAAAGTGAATAGTGGGGCGCCTTGAACATAATGACCATATCCATATTCTGCCCCATGGCATTCATGGTAGCACTCAATTTATAGTCGGTGATAGCTTCAATGGCCGGAGCGCCTCCTAAAGCTTTCACATAGTTGTCGATAACCTGTTCGGCACTGATATCGGCCGCCTTAGTCTCGGGGGCAGCCACAGGGTTGGCGTTTAAATCGTAAAACTGAACTGTATTGTTAGCGGCAAATTGCTTTAGCCCTTCTGCATGTTCCTTATCTCCTACTACTATGATCCACGCATTTTCGGGTTTAAAGTATTTTTTTGCAGCGGCCTGAACATCAGCAGCAGTCAAGGCGTCGATCCGTTTCAGGAAGTTCTTGAAATAATCTTTGGGGAGGTTATACTTGTCGATCTGCATAGCAAAACGGGCGATGGTAGCAGGGTATTGCAACGAACGGCCAAAGCTTCCGGCAAAATAAGCTTTTGCAGCTTTCAGTTCGTCCTGAGTTATCGGTTGATTGATTACATTGTCGATTTCAGAAAAGATTTGAACAAGGGCACTGTCGGTTGCCGCAGCATTAACGGAGCCGGCCTCGTCGCGACCGTTATGCAGTTTGAATAATCCCGTCAACTCATCCTCTTGCAAACTGCTATACAAACCATACGTATAACTGTGCGTCTCCCGCAGATTCATAAAAAGTTTACTCGACATGCCGCCGCCAAAAATATAGTTGGCCATCGACGCAGCTTCGGCATCTGCTATTCCGGGCTTATAATCAACTGGATAGCTGATATTGATGTACGATTGTACCGCACCGTCACTATTGAACATCGCAACTTTTGTTTCGGGAGGCGCCTGCGGAATAACATATTTCGTTTCGGGAACATCTTTGCGTTTCCAGTCGCCGAAATATTTTTGCACATTGGCCTTGACCTCTGCTTCGGTAACGTCTCCAACGACGACAAGACGGGTTACATTCGGCGCAAAGTATGTATTGTAAAACGCCTGCAGGTCGGCAACCGTAATCCGTTCGTATGTCTCAACCGTTTGGATTTCTCCATCAGGATATAACTTTCCGTACACCAATGCATCGCTTATCCGGTTGCAAATCTGGCTGCCATCGCTACTCAATAACTCCAAGCCGCTTTTAGCTTTCTCCAGAACCAAGTCCAATTCCTCTTGCGAAAAAAGAGGATTGAGTATCATATCTGCAAGCAATTCCAGGAAAGTTGATTCATACTTTTTTAAACTGGAGCCTTGTCCGCCGCGCGCGTTTAATCTAATATTCGCTCCAATCAGGTCGATCTCTTTGTTGAGTTGCTGCTTGGCTCTTGTCATGGTTGCAGTACCCATAACTTCCTCAAAAAAAACCTGTAACCCGGCTTTATCTCCTTCTAACGCCGGTTTGATGTCTAATTGTAAGGAATAGTACACAATAGGCGCACGGTTATCTTCCACCACGAACACTTTCAGCCCGTTGGGAAGGGTAAATATCAGGGCGTCTTTTATTTCAATCTCTTTTGCAGGCGCAGCAGATGGGCGCACACTGCGGTCGACCGTTTGTGCGCTCAATACCGCTGCACAAAGCATAAGGGTCAATAGGGTAAATATTTTTTTCATAGGGAGGGGGATTTTGAATTTTAAATTATGAAAGGGGTGAAAGCGCGAATGTACGAATGCACGAACGCACGAAAGGGAACCTTTTTTTCCTTTTCCGCCTTTTCCGCCTACTCAGGCAGATAGTATAGAACTACGCGGTTGTCTTTGTTGAAGTATTTAATCGCTGTGTTCTTAAGGTCTTCGCGTGTGATACTGCTGTAGTTCTCTAACTGCTTATTGATCATTCCGGCGTCTTTAAAGTAGGTATGGAAACTTGAAAGTTGTTCGGCAATCATAAATAGGGAAGTTCTGCCGGAAGCCACTTCAAACTCTTTCGCGACCTTTACCATTTGAAACTCATCCTCCGAAACAAGTTCGTTGCGTAGCTTTTCAAATTCTATATTAAGCGCTTCCTCCACTTCTTCGGCTGTTTTACCAACATTGGCTATTGCTAAAACATATAATGGTCCGGGGTTTTCAAATTCCATATTTATGACAGTGGATTCGAGCGTAATCCCTTTGTCAGTAATATTCGATTTGAAACGGGCGCTTTTTCCGCTCGTAAGCACAGCGCATAAAAGGTCCATGACATAAGCATCTTTGGTTCCCATGGCAGGACCCCGGTATGCCATGAATACGCCGGGAAGCTGTATTTTATCGTATATCACATCGCGAACTTCTCCCTGTAACGGAGGTTCGACAACTGTCGGACGATTGATAGCATTTGTCCCCTTCGGGATGTCTCCGAAATATTTCTGCACCCATTCCTGTGCTTTTGCTTCTTCAAAATCGCCGGCGATCACTAATACGCAGTTGTTGGGTACATAATAGGTTTTATAAAAATTGTACACATCCTCAAAACTCGAATTTTGGATGTGTTCGGGAGAGCCTATAACATACCAGCGATAGGGATGAACTGTAAAGAGGCGTTTACCTAACTCTTCAATAAATGTTCCATAAGGACGATTATCCATCCCTTGCTTTTTTTCCTCAATAACTACTCCTTTTTGGGTAGTAACACCAACTGAATCCACCTTGCCGTGTAACATTCGTTCCGCTTCCATCCATAAGGCCAACTCCAACTGGTTGGAAGGCATCATCTCGAAATAGAAAGTGCGGTCAAACCAGGTATTTGCGTTCAGTTCACCACCGCTTGACTGTACAATCTTCATATATTCGCCCCTTTCGATATACTCTGAGCCTTCAAACATCAGATGCTCAAAAAGGTGAGCAAACCCGGTACGTTCCGGGTCTTCGTTCTTGGAGCCTACATGATACATGAGCGATACAATTACATTTGGCGTTGCATGGTCCTGATGCAGAATCACATGCAACCCGTTAGGCAACTCATATTCAGTAAATTTGATATTGCCTTGCTGCCCCATCGCCATAATTCCGGCAAACAGGAGCAATAGAAAAAGAATAACTGTTTTTTTCATCTTTTTTTTATTATCGATTTAAAAAAATTTCCCACACTTTACACCTCCAAAACCCTTTACGTCTCCGTTTCAACATCATTCGGTAAAAAAATAATCATCAATTCAAAACATACTGCGCGACAAAGGTACGTAAAAAAAAATTTTTTTCACTATCTTTGCTCCGATTTTTAAAAGAAGATATGTATGATTCAATCAATGACCGGTTTTGGTAAAGTAGTGGTCGAACTGCCAACTAAAAAAGTGACGATAGAGATTAAGGCTCTAAACAGCAAACAATTAGACTTTTTCACCCGTATCCCATCGATTTATCGCGAAAAAGAAATGGAGATTCGCTCGATGTTATCACAAACGCTCGAACGCGGGAAAATCGAGTTCATCATCAACGTTGAGTATATCGGAATGGATATAGACGTTAAAATCAATGCTTCGATGGTCGAAAGCTATAAAAAACAAATTGAAGAAATCGCCGATTCACTGAATATTAGTAAACCTGCCGAGTGGTTCCCTACCTTGCTTCGCTTGCCGGATGTCATTAAAACAGAAATAGCAGCAGCCGACGAAGAAGAATGGACACAGGTTTTTCAGGCTATCAATGAAGCTATCGACAAACTGTGTGAATTTCGAACACAGGAAGGTAAAATGCTGAGCCAATTATTTGAACAGAAAATTTCAAATATTACCGGTTTGTTGAAACAAATTGAACCATTTGAAAAAGAACGGCTTGAAAAAGTCAAGTCGCGCATAACAGAGAACCTTCAGAAGATTCCGGATGTTCAGGTTGATTCCAATCGTTTGGAACAAGAGATGATTTACTATATCGAACGCCTTGACATCAACGAAGAGAAGATTAGATTAATCAACCACTTGAACTATTTTTTAGAGACCCTGAACAGCGGACGCGGTCAAGGGAAAAAACTCGGGTTTATCGCACAGGAAATAGGCCGTGAAATAAATACGATGGGTTCAAAAAGCAATCATGCCGAAATGCAGCAAATCGTAGTCCAAATGAAAGACGAGTTAGAACAAATCAAAGAACAGGTACTCAATGTGCTTTAGGGGTGATTCATAATTCATAATTAAATAAATGATTACCGGCATATTTTCAGGCTCTTTCAATCCGATTCATATCGGACATTTAGCGTTAGCAAACTGGATTTGCGAATTTGGCGGCGTTGATGAATTATGGTTTCTCGTCACACCGCAAAACCCTTTAAAAAAAGAATCCGAGCTGATGGACGAAAAAAGACGCCTTCAATTAGTCGAATCGGCTATAGCCGGATATGCAAAATTCAAAGCAAGCGATTTTGAATTTTCGTTGCCACGTCCTTCGTATACGATAAATACTTTACGCGCGCTACGGGAAAGTTTCCCCGACCGGACATTTCAATTAGTCATTGGCGCAGACAGTTGGAACAGCATCTCAGGATGGAAAGATTACGAATCATTGAAAACAGAGTTCCCCATTTTGATCTATCCCCGAAAAGGATACGAAGTGGTAATCCCGGAACAATATACGAATATAAAAAAAGTGGAAGCTCCTCTTATTGAGATATCTTCCACTTTTATTCGTCAATCCATTTCGGAGGGCAAAGACATCCGTTTTTTCCTGCCTGAAGCGCTCCGTTTCGACCTTTCGCCCTTTCGCCCCTTTACTCTTCAGGAACAGATACTTCTAAATTTTTCTGATGCCCAATAAAAATATTTTCGATTACGAGTGTACATGGAGCTATAATGTAGACTTTTCAAGTTTCCTCATGATAGAGAAAATAAAAAGCGCTGATAGAAGGCAACAAATAATAAAGATACCCCACAGCATATAAAGATCAATCCTATTCCACATTAAACTTCCTATAAACAAAAACTTGTTACCTACGGCTGTAGCCATTAACCAACCGCCTTGCATCAATCCCTGGAAACGTGAGGGCGCAACTTTCGATACAAACGATATTCCCATCGGGCTTAAGAATAATTCAGCTATGGTAAGTATTAAATAACTGCTCATCAACCAATAAGGGCTTACTCTCGAAGTATCGGGAGTAGCTGCTCCTCCCAATAAATGGGGTGAAATAAGTTTCAATGAAGCTATTAGGACAAGAACAAACCCCAATGAGGCTATAATCATCCCGAATCCGATTTTACGCGGAGTTGAGGGTTCCTTCCCTTTCTTACCAAGAGAAGCAAAAATTCCCATCACTAAGGGTGTCAAAGCAACGATGTATAATGGATTGAATGACTGGAATGTTTCCGGAGAAATGGCATTGGTAACCTGCGACACTTTCATCGTATAATAAACGCAAAACCCACCACCTATCAGGAACATGGCCCCTCCGATTATGCGATTTCGGATATTCGATTTGCGTAATGCCAATATTGCTCCGCTGACCGTTACAATAACACCAAGTATAGACCACAGGTTGAAAAATAAATTGGTGAAAGCGCCTACTTCCTTTACCGTGTAATCGCGTGCAAAATAGGTTAATGTCAACCCGTTTTGATGGAACGACATCCAGAAGAAAATTACTACCACAAATACTAAGCACAAAGATGCCACTTTCGGTTTTTCCTCTTTGGTGGAAATCTTAAACATGTAGGTAACAAAGGCGACAAAGAGGCCGATTGCTAAACCAAAAGCATAGTTTAATTGCGTCATACCTGTCCATAAACCTATGAAATGAAATAGGACAGTAGTAAGAACCCATAATGCCGCCGGCAAAATAAATTTTCCGACATCTGCCGTAAGGCTACTTTTTTGCTTAACCACTGTATCAACCACCTCCTTTTTCTTTTCCGGAAGCATCTTATTGAAAATTAAGTAAATCAATAGAGACACAATCATCGCCCCGGCCGCTACGGCAAAAGCCCAATTATAACCTCTTGAGAAAACCTCAATATAGGATTGTGAAAACCTCATTAAATCGGTAACCGGTTGCCCGTTACTTACAGCCGCATTTGCTAATTCCTGTAATTGAACCGTATTTCCTAATTTCCCGCTTATCATTTGATGGCACAAAGCGGGCAAACTACCGTCATGTAGAAAACCATTAGATTTTAAGTACAGGTTTCTAACGCCTGTTGCGACGTATGGCGCAAAAAAAGCGCCGACGTTTATTCCCATGTAGAATACCATAAAAGCATTGTCACGCAAGTGTTTATATTTCTCATTATCATACAATTGGCCGACAACCGCCTGCAGGTTCCCTTTAAAGAGACCATTCCCAAGCGCTATAATAAGTAAACTAATGAAAGATGCAGTCAGAGACATTCCCGGTAGTGCGATCAATGCATAGCCGGAAAACATGACTAACTGGCCTAATAAAATGACAAGTTTGTACTTTTTAGTCCAATCAGCAAGCATTCCTCCAACTAATGCTAACGCATAAATTGAAAAATAAAACCAACTGTAATAACCGCCAGCTTGTTCTTCGGTCAGACCATATTTAGCTTGTAGAAACAAAACCAATATAGCCATCATGGTATAAAAACCAAATCGTTCTCCCATATTTGTGAAAAACGCAACAAATAATCCTTTTGGATGATTTTTTAACATAGTTGTAAATTTTTGTATTTAGAATTGATTAATTTGAAGTATTTTTAATAGACCCTGTATCAGGATAAAAGATGATTTTTATCGGTTGTTTTTTGTCTTCAAACAGTACCGGAAGCAGTACATCCCGTATACCGAACTGAACGACAAGCGTTTCCTTTTTCAATAGTGATTTATTGTCATAAAATATCTCCGCCCGTCCCCTGCCCGGTTTATTATAAACGACGCCTTTGGATTTTGCTTTTTTCTCCGCCTCTTTCGGGTCTAATTCCGGTATCCGTTCCAGGGCGGTCAGATTCATATAGACCGGCTCACCGCCCAAGTCATCTGCATCCAATATTCCTAACTTGGAAGAAAAACGGAATAATACTTCCCGTTCCAATTCATCTTCGGGAATGATACTGACGTCATAATAAGCCGTTTCCCTGCTCTCAATTCCGGCAAACAGGTTTACCAGCGCTTTTTCCTGTTCTTTGAGTTCATTAATCATCAATTTCAGCGCTTCGCCATCAGGCGGCATATAGTCGGCATTACCGGTGATAATATCCTTGAGACTCTCTCGAAAATCGTAGATATGCTTGGAAGCTACCTCCGCCTGCCTTGATTCGGAGCCGGCTCTCAACAATTCCTCGGAATAGACGGAGGTGGAAAACGCCGCCATCTCCTTATGCTCTACTCTTCTTTCTTCATCGACAAATTCAGGAACATACGTCTCGTTGATAGCACACAAAAAACCTTCCCGAGTAAGGTAAGCATAAGGCGCTACCGTCTTTTGATTAAACTCAATTTTGTAGGTGTTGCCCGGATCTGGTACGCCTTTATTAACCAACGTTATCTTGCCAAGTTCATAATAAACAGCGTCTTCGGTTATCACATTTTTCACTCCCAGATAACGTTCCGCATACCGGTAATAAGGACCCGCTTTTAACGTTATTTTTGTCACTTCTACATTAATAATAAATGACGTTTTCGGGAGCGAATAAATAATTCCATTGCCTGTCGCTTTGGTTGGCGTTACCCGCTCTACATTGGTCTGAGCTGTCATTGTAACAGCGATTAATAACAATCCGAATAGTGAAATAATTCGTTTCATCCTGCTTCTTTTATCAAAATAGAGCACAAAACTAAGTATTTTTTTTAATAAGGCAAATTTTTCAGGAGTAAAATGTTTTTTTTACTTTTCATGAATACCTTCTATCATTATATTTCAGGCTCGCAAAGACGGGCGGTCTTCGCAGATTACCAATGACTTTAAAACAGTGTTAGGCTAATTGGTATTTTCCGTATTATCCGATGCGGCGGAAGGGCCGATATAAATATCTTTTATATCAGCGCCTGTTTCCTGAATACCCAGCAGATGTAATGAGAAAAAGTCGACCATGCGCCAATAAAAATATTCGTTATAATTGGCAAAGCCATGCCGTTGGGTGGGCATGATAAGCATTTCAAAACGTTTCCCGGCTTTTATCAACTCATTTACCACACGTATCGTATTGGCGGGATGTACATTATTGTCTATCTCGCTGTGGATAAGCAGCAGGTTGCCCCGCATATTCTTTGCAAGCTCCTGATTAGCAGGAATTTTTATTTCGAATTTTATTTCGTCATCCTTTGTTGTGGTTTCTTTCACGCCATGATGCTTCTCACTCCATGAACGGTTATAGATGTTGTTGTCATGGTTGCCAGCGCAAGAAACAGCTACCTTAAAGAACTCCGGATATTGCAACAGTGCGGCGGTGGACATAAAACCTCCGCCCGAATGTCCGTGTATGCCTATGCGGTTTATATCCATATAGTCATGTGTACGGCACAACTGCTCAATGGCTACTTTATGGTCTATTAAAGGATAATCACGCAGGTTACCGTAACCGTAGTTGTGATACCATTTGGAGCGGCTCGGATGTCCACCGCGCTGTCCCATGGTTACAACAATAAATCCGGCTTGCGCCAGGCGGTCGGTACGCGGATTGGGTGCGGCAAAATTGTAGTTGACACTCTCCGTTTGAGGTCCGGGATAAACATAGTTGATAACCGGATAAAGCAGCGTCTCATCAAAATCGTAGGGTTTGTACATCACACCATATAAGTCGGTGATACCGTCGGCTGCCTTCACGACGAAAGGCTCCGGGAAAAGGTATCCGGTTTGAAGCAATTGGGTGAAATCGCATGTCTCCAAATCCATAATTTTGCGTCCGGTATTGTCGTACAATGCTGTTGCAGGAATGGTATTAACACGCGAATAGTTATCGACCGCAAACCGTCCTTCCCTGTCGATGGAGGTTGCGTGAAAATAGTTGCCCGGCGTGATGATTTTTAGTCCCGATCCATCGAAGTTTACACGATAAAGATGTTCGTAATAGGGAGTTAAGTCGTCGGGTTCTTTGCCGTTGGCAACGAAATATACCACCCGGTTTTTGCTGTCCACGTGTTTTATCTGGTCTACATGCCATGCGCCTTTCGTAATCCTGTTCTTTAGATTCCCGTCGGCGTCATACAGGTATAGGTGCGCCCATCCATCGCGTTCGCTCCAGTGAATCAGTTCCTTACCATTTTCCGTTACCGCTAACGGTCGCGTTTCGATATAGGTATTCAGCCGTTCATTGATGATATCCTTAATAGAATCATCCCCTAAGGTATAAGAGCAAATATCGACCCTTTTCATATCGCGACTAACCCGTGTGAGATAAAACCGGTCGTCACTTCCTATCCAGACACTTGGCGACCGGGCATTGTCGCGTGGACGGCTGCCTACGTTAAAATTCTGGTCTTTAAACGCTCTTGTATCGATCTCCTTTCGGGTATTGGCTTCTATATCAAACAGATAAAGATGCGTTTCAGGTGCAGCGGCCTCGCCGGGCATCTGATATTTATAGGTTTCCAATGTCGGACGCGGATTTGCAATCGAGTTGATAACCCATAACTCTTTCACTTGCCGGTTATCGGTGAGTGTTGTCACAAAATATTGTCCGGAAGGCGACCAAGTTCCCGACGTCTGTCTGCGCCGGTTGTCAAGTAATGTATCGGTGTTCATCCGATTACGCGGCATGCCAAAGGCAAAATCCTCCACGCCATCCGTGGTAAGGGCTATTTCGGTAATCGTCGAATCCTTGGAATTTACCTTCAGTTTTTCGTAGTCGTCGTAACTCATATAATAGAGGTTCAGGTCTTTGGCGTAAACGACATATTTCTTATCGGGCGACACATTGCCCCACCTCAGTTCCGTCTCCTTTTTCTTACAAGTGTCGAGTTTTTGAGTGACATAATTATATTCGAAATAAAACGTATCCTTCGCACTTGACGCGATATTAAAGGTAAACGTACAATCGTCCTCTTCGAGGCGTAAGTTTCTGATAGGCAGGTTTTGTGCATCAAACGGGTCTTTTGTGATGCCTGTTATCCCGGCAGCCAGATCATCGAGATTAAATAATGCTTGTTTCTTTACTGTCACAGGGTCAACGACATACCAGTTTACACCCTGGCTTGTTTTGTATTCGTACCAGAACCTGACACCTTTGTTGAAATAATTCGGAGAAACCGTTTGAGAAAATAACATCTGCCCGACAGCCTGCCCCGCAAACTTGCGCGCTTGCGTATAATTGGACAGCGTTTCCTGAGCCGCAGGCCGGTAGCTGTGGAACAACCCGCAGCTCGCAATAATAACTAATAAGACTTTAAATTTCATAGAATTAATATTTTAAATAATTTGTTTTATTCCGTAAAGACGTTAACTGTTCAAAATCGCTATACACCTGTCGGCATCCTTCCTTGTCATAACGTTCTTTGTAACAACAGCAAACTTGCCTAATCCTCTATCAAGCGGCATGTCGTCTATCGCAACATATTTTTGGATAAAAGGATGCGCTTTGAGGTATTCCAATATTTCAATTGACCGCATAGGTATATCTTCATATTGTGGATTTTCTTTTATCAATTGCGAATAATTATCACCAATATTAATAGAAGTGGCGTCTACCAGATAATCATCCATTCCGTAAATTTTGAAAAAATCGATCATTTTTTCCATATTCACGCCAATGTAAATGGTGTATCTCCAATCGGACGAGATGACAATTTTTGCGCCTGTCACATCCAAAATCCGTTGCAGTTCATTGAGGGCGGTTTTATCCCAGTCGAAATAAACGGCGCCAACATCATACGGATGATGCCGACAATAATCAACGCCAAATTTTTGAGACAACTCTTCGGATAATGTGTCAAACTCCTTAATGTGTTCAAACCTTTTCTTTGAACCAAGGGGTTGAATTACACCGTCAATGTCAAGAAAAATCGCTTTGCTAAAATGGGTGTTTTTACGGAGTGAAAAATCGTATTTCCTGAATACGGATTTGATGGAATAGTTGGGTATGCGCAACTGATCTCCATAATCGGTCTTTTCTATGGTAAGCAGTCCCATATAGAAAAGCCGCGACGCAAAATAACGAGGGTTACGGAGCACATCATTATAATATATGTCATGTATTCGAGATAATGTCCCTCCATCCTTGAGTATCTTCAGTATGCTTTTGCTATTGGCTTCGTTTTGCGTAAAACGCTGTAAATTGACGTAATCGGTTGGCAGTGTGTTATCGAAGACATTTTGGTGAAAAGACTTATAGTTAATGAGCTGGTCTAAGTAATTGAAAATCATTGACGGGTTGTAAATATGGTCGGGAGCGTTGCCGCTGAAAAGATAACCGCCATAATACGATTCCATTTTTACATCGATGAGATGGCGTTTGACCTCTGTTTCATCTATCAACTGTTCTACTTCCTGTGTGGTAAAGCCCATCATATTATTGTAGCGTTTTTTGAAGGTCAGGTTATCGGCTATGTTGAAAGAGCCGGTGAAATCGTCAACTACCATGGGTGAGCAGCCGGTGATAAAAAAACGGTCGACTACATCCGAAGTGCCTTTTTTGAGTATTTCATAAAAACAACGAACTACGGTGCTTGCTGACCGTAGTATGTGTTCGCGCTCATCATTCATACATTTTGTAATCAAATCTTCGACAAAATGGTCGTACTCGTCGATCATAACGAATAGTTCGCGGTTGTTTCTGTTTGCAGTATTAAAAACAAGATTTTCAAAGGCTTGTACTCCTATTCTACCTTTTTTTTCTATCACCTGCCGTCTAAAATTTTTACATACATCGGCATCTATAAAATCCTCATAATGATCTATAAAATCTTTTACGCAGGCTTCGATTTTAGCATTGAACGAGGATTCAAACCCTTCAACCGAAGTAGTATCTATCCCTGAAAAACTAAATTGCACGACAAAATAGGAATTTCGCTTAGGCGTAGGATTTTTTCCGATGTACAAATCGCCAAAAAGCGCGTCGAATTTAGCTGCCGAGCAGAAATCATAATAGTGATAAAGCATTGAGAGAAACAACGACTTCCCGAACTTGCGCGGACGAATCAAAAAATGATATTTTGTCGACTCATTTTCAAGCATCTCGATAAAACGGGTTTTGTCCACAAACACGTAATTTTCTGTTCGAATTTTCTCGAAATTCGATTGTCCGTAAGGGTTTTTCTTTATTGTATCCATAATCAAAAAATTTTCATCTTTTTATCCTCTAAAGTAATTTTTTCGCAAAGATACGAATTGTTTTAAGTTTTCAGTTGCAAGTTTTTAAAAAATCTTTTTAACTTTACTGAAGTTTGAAGTTCAACGCACACAGGACGGGCAGTTCGGCGGCCATGTTGGACAACTCGCTTTTGAAAATAATCCATTTTAGGTTATGGTTCCAGCAACCATTGAGCAATCATATCGCACACTACACGATGTCCCTTTTCTAAACCCATGCCTCTGTCATTCAAAGCATAATCAATAAAAACAACGTACGGACGATGTACCAATACTTCACCGTTAAACCGCGCACATCCCTGTTCCGAATTTTTTCCGCCAATGGCGGTGGTAATACAGTTGACCACAGAATATGGGTTTTCGGGCCACGTTTTTTGCAATTCCTGCTTTATATCACTCAAATAAGTCGTTTTATCAGCAACTTGCGCTTTCAAACAAAACAAACTGAAAAATGATATAATAAAGAATAAAAGTAAATTTTTCATACGATTTTTATTTTTTTACGTTCAGAATAAAAATATTGGCGTTGCGATGCAAATCAACTTCATCCCATAAGGTAAACAGCGGCTCGGCATAGTTTGACAGGGATATCCCCTCGAAGGGCATGGAGGCTGCAATGCGCGATGCGTCGCCATTGTAATGCTTGTACCATTCCCAACTGACGTCGGGATGGTCGGGCCAGAAACAGGGGCCAAACGATTCGGTGATGACCGCCTGCAAACGCTTACCGCTTGGGAAGGTGCAGTTGTCCAGCGCCGAAGTCAAAAAGTCGCGGACACGGGTCAACATACCGGTATAATTATTTCGGCAGGCTCTGTCCCATACTGTAGACCAGCGCTTTAAATCCATTTTTTCCCAGCCTTGAAAATCTTGAGGATGTCCCTGCGTTATTTCTGCAAATTCTTTGCTATCTTCGGGATTCGTGATGACGCCGGGCATGAAATGCACATCTGCCACATCGTATATTTCGGGTAGTCGTTTCGAATACTGTTCGCCGCCTAACGAGGAATAGGAAAGCGGGATATTATCTCTGCCGATTTCGTCCTTGATTTCTTCTCCCATCCACAGGTTAAGCAAAAGATACCGGTCGTTGAGCAGTTGATTTTTATCTATTATTGCCTCTCCTTCGTTTTGGTCTAATACGCCTGTCTTGCGCACAGATTCGATGCTGCGCGATGCAAAATGCGGTACTTCATTCATCGGCGCTACCCATACAGCCCGTTCTAAAATGCCCTCTTCGCGCATTAGGCGCAAAGCTTTGACCCATGTATGGGCGAAGTCTCTCAGCGCCTTTTCTTCCTGCGCTTCCGGGATGAGGCTACGGTCATTGTCCAAAACTAAAGGTGTCTTATGTCCCATCATGTGTCCTTTTTCCCACGAATCAAGTCCTAACCAGATATTGTCCACAGCATCAATATGGCGCATATCAGTCAGACGACTGCCAATGCTCCAACACTTTTTTACTGAGCCGTGTTTCAACAACAATTTACGGGCTTCATTGGATGCAATGCCATGTTTTTCCATGATCATGCGCGTACCGCGGACTACCAATTTCTTGTTTGTCAACTGCATAATCACCATCTTGTTACCCATCACCCGCTCCATTTTGATCATCAGGCTTGTGGAAATCAAGTTCAACACCAACTTTAGGGCTGTTCCCGCTTTCAAATTGGAGATGTTGTTCTGACAACTAATTAATTCGTATCTCTGATAATCTGAAATCTATTGTCAATTCCTTTTGCTTGAAAAAATTTAGACCAAGCAGTCCGTCAATACCTAATCCAATGGGTAATGAGCGTGCGATGACTTTGAAATTACGCTTTATTATACCTAATGACATCATGTTGTCGAGACTATATTCATGTACTATTTCCGTCTTGCTTGCCGTGACAGTATGCGACGTACCTGTGCTGTCGGATGGTGCGTATCCCATCCTATGTAATACATCACTGTCAACAAGTGTTGTCGTAGCACCGGTGTCTACTGCAAATTCGTATTCCTGTATTTCATTGCCTTTCTTTACTGTTACAGGAACGATTATAAGCCCTTCTTTCTTGTTAAACGAAACTGCGGTCATAGAAGATATATTGCATTTGGATCACGTTTTCCGCAGAACTTGAATGCAAAATGGCCGTTCTTGCATTTGCCCATTTCCTCAAGCGCGTCCAGTCTATCGCTGCTATGATACAGCAATTCTCCACGCACCAACATACCCTTTTCGTGTTCCGGGTTCTTAATTACAGCCCATCCTTCTCCTACTCTGTTGCGAATTTGCCTTAACGTTAATACCCCTTTTGGGCGTTTTGATGTTGCCTTTGGCTTACTAACTGTTACTTCCATTTCGTTATTAATTAAATAAAATTAGATTTAAAAAATTCAAACCACAAAGATATGAAATAGTTTTCAGTTACCAGTCATTATTTTCAGATTTTTCAGATTATTTCTAATTGGCACGCAGATGACTTCTGTTTTCTTCTGCCTTGAATCCCATTAAAAGGCGGTCAATGACTAAAATTCGCCCTTTCCCGGGTTGTATCATGATTGGCTTGCCGGCCCTGTACTGTGCGTAGGGCTGGAAACCCTCGATAGCCGGCGATGTCATCGTGTAATCCTGTTTTAGTCCAAGCCTTTCGCAGTCCAAATTCACGATAATCCCCTGGTCGTCAGTTTCGCCGGTCACCCAGGAGGCCAATGCCAGACAGACCGCATGATCGTTTACGTAAACCGTCACAGGCACGGCGGAATTGTTCGTTCCGCACGGACTGGAAGGATTCCAAATAGTCATACATCTCCGCCCTGCTGATGCCAAATTCATCCCAAAACTTCCAGATATGTTCGGGATTACCGCCGCTCTGCCATCCGTAACGGCATGTCATGCCGTATAACATGTCACGGTACGGGTTGCCGCCGCCGTGCAGTATTTCCCCCATCAGGCCGAAGGGTATTCCCGATATTTCCGTCCACCCGTCATAAGTTCATTTCTTGTCTCCGAAAAATGATCTGCCAAAGCGAATCCCAGTCCATCAAGCAGTACCTCTCCACAACTTTGACATTCCCTGATTGACTGCATTGTTAAAGGGACCCAGAAACAGCCAGGCATTAATATATCCTTCTTCCTGACACGCCCACTCCCGATTCTTCCCATAAACGGAGGATGGTTCCGTTTCCATCCGGACGATGCAACAATACTTCACTGGTAAACCGTGCACATCCCTGTTCAGAATTTTCTCCGCCAATGGTGGTGGTTTTACAGTTGACCACAGAATATGGGTAGTATTATTTTATAGTTTGCAGGGTCAGGTAAAGATATGATTGGAATCATTCATTGAACACTCTAACTCTCGCAAACTTGGTGAAGCAGGTGTAATTATCTGTGGGCTTATCACGAACGAAAGATTGTTATAGAAAGATTTTATTTAGACAAATCTACAATCATTTTCTGTACTGTCGCTAATAACGGCTGTACTTTGTTTTGAACTGTATTGAAAATCTTTATGGCTTCAACACGAAAGTACTCATGAGCAATAAAATTCCTCATATCCATAATATCTCTCCAATCAATATTTGGGTATTGAACGAGCAATTGCCCTTGGGTTCGTTTGTCTATTTTTTTGATTTCTTCGCCAACTGCCATAAGCCTTATTGTTGCCACATCTAACATATCCACACCTGTTGGCGTGGTCGCAAAATCGTCTGCGTTTTTTATCCACGACGTTCTATCAATGATGTGGAGTAAAGTCTCCTCAATATCAAGCAGACCGTCAATAACTAATGTCTTGTCATACATATATTACCTCCTTATCTACTCTTGTTTTAAAGCGTGGACGCATAAATTTGGATTTGGATACCAAGTCAACGGGAACGCCCATCAATTCTTCCAATTGATTTCTGACGTGTATGCTCGTAAACAAATCCATTTCGGGCGCTTCCACCAATACGTCAACATCGCTTTCGTCGGTATGATCGCCACGCGCCACCGAACCAAAAATTCCGATGTTCGTGATACCATATTCAACCGCATGCTCTTGCTTGAAACGCCGCAAGATGTTCATATACTCTAATCGTTTATCCATTTGACTGTATGTTTATAAATTTAAAGCCACAAAGTAACGTTTTATTTTTTTAAATTACAAATTTATTACAGAATTTCCATTTCAATTTTAAAGATATCCGACATCGAAAACCGGAAAGACGCATTGCGTCGCCATTGTAATGCTTGTACCATTCCCAACTGACGTCGGGATGGTAGGCCCAGAAACAGGGACCAAACAATTCGGTGATGAACATGACAGGTATTTGATTGTCCACAGCATCAATATGCCGCATATCAGCCAGACGACTGCCAATGCTCCAACGCTTTTTTTACCGAACCGTGTTTCAACAACAATTTACGGGCTTCATCGGATGCAATGCCAAGTTCTTCCATGATCATGCGCGTACCGCGGACTATCAACTTTTTGTTTGTCAACTGCATATTCACCATCTTGTTACCTATCACCCGTCCCATTTTGATCATCAGGGTTGTGGAAATCATGTTCAACACCAACTTTAGGGCTGTTCCCGCTTTCAAACGGGTGCTGCCGGTTACAAATTCGGCGCCTACTACAACTTCTATCGGATACTCGGCAAAATGGGCAAGAGGTGAACCGTAGTTACAGAAAATACAACCGGTGAACACCCCGTTTTCGCGGGCTTTCTTCACTGCTCCAATTACATAAGGCGTGCTTCCTGATGATGCAATACCGATGATGGGGTCCATCTTCCCTATATGGAAGGTTTGCAGTTCCTGCCATGCTTTTTCGCTATCGTCCTCGGCATGTTCCACCGATTGACGCAAAGCAGTATCACCACCTGCAATCAATCCGATGATGATGTCGTGAACACCATTTGTTGGTGGTATTTCTGTTGCGTCAAGGACGCCAAGCGTTTCCTTTACTTTTTGATCATATTCTTTTCGTTTTTCTTTCGACAACTTCGCTATTTCGGCTTTGTGAAACAAACTTTCCCTGATAATCCGGTTATAAAGTGTTATATTTCAAAAATTTATCCTCACAGTTAAGAAATCCATCAATATGGATATTTAACTCTCTGTCAATTTCAACCGTAGCAAAACTGTTGTTTTCAGGAAGGCGGCCTTCAATGGCGGCTTTCATCGTATAGTAATGGATGCCATTGCGATAACTGTAATTTCCTTCGTGATGATGTCCTTGAAAAACAGCAATCGTACGCTTGCTGTTTTCAAGTATTTCAACAACTTCTTCCGCATTCCTGATATACAGGGATTCGTGCACGCCGGAAAACCAATCGAGCAACTGGTGCACAAAGACAATAACCGGCTCGCTGCCTTCGGCTAATTCGGCTTTGAGCCACTGCAGCTGACTGCCGGGTATTCGGGCGGACGTCCAGTCGAAATTACCGGAGTCGTAATCCGAACCGTCTTCATTATAATTAGCGTCCAATGCTATAAATTTCAATCTGTTATA